>Ga0206802_1078_pt1 | contig 24649 bp, 22 predicted proteins | sample Alteio_BWOrgCont_63_FD_152902 | JGI IMG/M metagenome (GOLD analysis project Ga0206802, IMG submission 152902) | Enriched cells from forest soil in Barre Woods Harvard Forest LTER site, Petersham, Massachusetts, United States -... | ecosystem: Environmental > Terrestrial > Soil > Temperate forest >... | reverse complement strand
AATAACTCTGTCTCTGCTATGGCACTCATTTTGATATCTGAATTTAAAAGGCAGAAAAAATCATAGTAATGTCGGGAAATACGTAACGGCAATTTTTTAGCTTGCGGTAAATGAGCATATTGATGAAGAATAGTCGCTTTTTCCCAAAAAGTACGCCTTGCTTCAAGCACCTTAACCCAAATTTCTGGTTCTGTAATTTTTTCATTTAAGGCAAGCTTTGTATAGCTCTGAATTTTATGTTTGCTCACTGGCCAATGTTCAGAACGGGCACCCAATTCAATCTTAATTGAAGGACGAATATAACTATTTTTTTCTGTAGCACTAGGGTACTCAAATTGAAGCGTTTGACCATCTGGATCATCCGTATCTATTTCAAGACGCCAACCTTCAGAAGATTTTAATTTTTCTGATATAGAAGCCCTTAAAGTTGCTATGAGGTCATTCTGAACATACTTAGAACATGACACACATAAACTATCTAACGCCGCGCGCTGCTTCTTTTTTGAGGCGGCTTTCTCAGGATCATTATCTTTATCAAAACCAAAAAATTCTTTTTCAATCGAAAGATCAATGTCTTCAGAAAATCGCTGAATCACATTATAAATTTTAGAAAGCGATGTCCCACCTTTAAAGGTAAGATAGTCCTTTAAACTAGAAAGCGAAAAAAGTCTTTCTAGTGTCCAGACAACCCAAAAATCCTTTTCAATAATTCCAAATGGTATGTTTGTTTCTTCAGCTGCAGCATCAAAAAATGGCTCGCGTTCTGTTACAGAAAGCAAATCAAGCTGAGTCATGATGCATCTCCCATAATATTAAAAATACACTCACGAATCCATTGCGAAGCATATTTCAAATTTGTAACAAGCTCATGCTTGCTTATACCTGTAAGGAATTTTTTTGTTCGATTGCAAATAGTTCTATCAATGTTATCTTTTCCTAAATGTCTAAACGCCTGAATAACGAGACCCACTTTAGTACCCGCAGGGTGCATGTTTTTTTCTGTTGTTGTTCTAAATAATATTTCTTTTTTACCTATTTTAATTTTTTTAGATGGACCATTTGTTAAAAACACTATACGTCCTGGCACTTGTTCTGATAGGCCAATAAGATTAGCTGCATAAGCACCTGATGGTTGAATCTGAATTCCATTTTTTTCTGCAATTGCTTTAGCAATTGCTTCTACTTTAGGAGGGAGCATTCCTAACTCTGAATGTTCACGAGGATATTCATATACTCCTTGCGTAAGCCTTCGGATAAATTTATCTTTTTGAAGACGTGACAAAGTACTTCGTACACCCGTATCACTATCCAAATCGAGAAAGTGTTTAGGTGTAAAACACCATCCTCTACCATGTTTAATAATTCTATTTTTCACATTTTCTGCTACAGTCTTGGTCATTATCGCGCACCCCCTTGCCACAAAATATAGTAACTTTTTGTGGCAAGTAATTCAATATAATTCAATTAAATCTTATAGTTATATAAAATCGATAATTTTACTGTTCGGATTTGAAATAATGCTCAAATCCGGGGCAGATTTTGGGTTATCTAACCCTCAGCTCCGGCAGAGACAAAGGGGTCAAGTACATTGTGGCATAGGTTTAACTTTCATTTTTAAATTTCCGTTAATTGAAATATAATTAATCCTACTTTTTCCTGCTTATCTTCTCCTGATTAACAATTTAGAAACGATCTAGATGATTTAATTTTAAAATTATCTATATAACCTATTCCAACTTTGTACTTGACCCCTTCTTTCATTGACTTGTGTACCATTTATGGTACTATTTAATTGAGAACCTTTATTTATGAAGAGACTAAAAGCGGTATTTTTCCGCACAGAAAATAACGTTGAACCAGTTAGAGATTGGTTAAAAGAATTAACAAAAGCAGATAAAAAAGCAATTGGGGAAGATATCAAAACAGTCGAATGGGGTTGGCCGTTAGGTATGCCTTTAGTTGATTCTTTAGGTAGTGGACTTTGGGAGGTAAGAATTAAGCTCAAAGGTGGAAGAATCGCAAGAGTTATTTTCTTCTGTTCCGCAAATGAAATGATTTTAGTGAATGGGTTTATTAAGAAAACACAAAAACCCCCAAAACATGAATTGGATTTAGCAATCAAGCGTAAGAAACAATACGAACTTAATTAAGAGGTGATTTATGACGAGTAAACACAAAGGATCATCATTTGATAGCTTTCTTGAAAGTGAAAATTTACTTAATGATTCTGAAGCTGTAGCCATTAAAAGAGTGATAGCTTATGAGCTAGACCGTGCCATGAAGAAAAAACATATATCAAAATCTTTAATGGCAGAAAAAATGCATACCAGTCGCTCAGCATTAGAGAGATTGCTTGATGATAAAAATACATCGGTAACTCTTAATACTTTGGTTAAAGCTGGGAGTATAATTGGAAAAAAATTAAAAATTACTTTTGTTTAACAACATAAGCAGAGAGAAAGATAACCTATGCCAACTTTGTACTTAGCACAAAGGGGCCAAGTGTTGATTTGACACAACTTCTGCAAGCAATATCGTAAGAGAAATGAAAAGACTAATGAAAGCTGTGAGGCGCGGGGTCAAAGGCCAACATCAATCAGGTTATTTTAAATTAAACTGATTGATGCTGACCTTTAACTCTATTTTTATTAGTACAATCAATTAGCTATAAAACATTATATCACCGCCAAATCTCCTTCTAGGACACTTCTAAGCAACAACCAACGACAAATCACTACTAACCACCTTTCAATATATAGTTTTTATATATATAATTATTATATAACGAGGTGTATTAAAAAATACCAAGGAAAATATGGAAATTATTCTATTTAATAAAACACCTTCTCGCTCAGAAGCGGAATCTATTATCAAAGAACTAGCTTCTAGAGGAGCAATCAGCTGGTCCATGCACTGCAAAGAAAGAATGAAGGAAAGAGGAATTACAATGCCGCAAATTTTGAACTGCCTATCTAAAGGTAGCGTGGTGGAAGAACCATTTCTAAACCATGCAAATGGCGGTGGTTACGAAACAGCTATGGAAAAAGATGCTGCAGGAGAACGGTTAAGAGTTGTTGTTTGCATCAAGTTAAGCAAAAAATTACTGATTGTTACTGCCTATAACAATTAAATAAAAAATAATATTAGGAGACAACATGAATAAATATCATTACACAGAATGCGGATTAGATAATGTCTATCTCATCAATGGAGTTGAAATAACCAAAACAAAAGATGGCAGCGAAGAAATATTTATCCATGATATCCATGGCCTACACAAAGCAATCGGTAAAACTCTTGTGTTTAAACGAGGACTACTAGCTGGCAATGAAATTAAATTTATAAGAACAACTTTAGACTTATCCCAAACAAAATTAGGACGACTTTTAGGACTCGATTATCAATCAATTCTAGGATGGGAAAAAAACAAAACTCCTATTTCCAAAACAGCAGATCATTTTTTAAGGATTATTTTCTTTTCATATCTTAATAGGGAAACAGATTGTTCTGTTTACGATAAAATTAATGAAATTGCAGATATTGATGCAGAGGAAGTCGAAGTAAAGAATATTGAGTTAAAAGAAGTAGGAGATGAATGGAGATTATCAGCTGCATAGAAATGTAGGGCGCGAAACAAAGGGGCCAAGTGCTGATTTTTTTACCTTCATACACTTCAATAAATAATCAGTAATCTGCTGCATGGGCTTACGCAATCGTTATAACTGAACGACGTAGCTCGTGAATAATGAAAGGAATTCCAGAAGTCTGAATATCTTTCTCTATTTATTTGCGCAGCTCTACTATATAACCACCAGCGCTATTGCTTGGAAAAAACATATTCGGTTGTCGCAATTTTCTTACGCTGTGTTAGTCAATCGGCAAGATGATCCGAAAGTGGAAGGGTATGAGATTCATGGGTCTTTAAAAAAGACCTCTTTTCGGAAATACCGTTAACAATTTCGAAACACCTGTTGCCATTAAAAACTATATCGTTCGCAAATTAAAAGATTTAGTATGTCTCCACAAAATACTTACTTTGCGTATATAAATATGAGCTATGACAATGTAGAACCTGGTGATATTATCTTTTTTAAATCACTATCGGGTACAAATAGTGGGTTTGCTCGAAAAAATATGAGAAACCAATGGTGGTTATCCTGCTTGTCTTTTAGTTGCTGTGGTGTCGATCATCAAAAAACTCATGTAGCCATTTGCGTTGGGAAAGAAGAAGATGGGAGTATCAAGGTAGCTCATCTCAGAGCGAATGGTTACCAAATAAGTCCTTTAGGTGGATCGATGTACCAAATGAAATCGAAAAAAGATTCCTTTGTTATTGTGAGACCAAGAAATGAAAAATTTAAGCAAGAGCTAATAAAGTCAGCAACTTTAAAAGAGAACGAAACAATTAAGTGGGACTGCCGAATTTATGATAACTCCGTAGCATGTTGTGGTGGTGAAACAAAGACAGATAAAACAACAAATGGTTTTAGCATTCAATCCACATGTTCGCGCTTTGTCCTTGAAGTAGTCAATATGGCTGCTGCTAAAAATTTAAATCGCTACTTACTAACAATTAACAAACAAAATCTCAACGTAATGCAATTATTTTGGGCATTAAAATCATCTAAGGAATATCTATGTTTAGATCAGTATGAAACAATTGCAACTGTCGAAAGAAAGCTACTACAAAATACAAACCGACAACCGTACACTTGACTCTATTCTACATGATTACACAAGTAGTAAGTCTATCAAGCAAACTTCTTTGTTGGGCATGACTAGAGAGTTGTGGCTGTGCCATAAAAGAAAGCTTGGCGATACTGGATGACTTTGCTTCATCTTCACCACTCGCTTTTTTTTCATTAACTTGCGAAACAGCATGAGTTAAAGCAAAGGGTTGTTCTTGCGCTGATAAAACCGGATATTGAGTAATTTTTTCTTCCCAAACGGCTATCACTGATTCAGGCAAATACATAAAACCATCTTTTTTCAAGAATCCCATTTTAGAGTAAAATTCATCACTATTACCATTGGATCTTAATATAATTCTTCCCCCGAATCTTAGTCGCAAGCTGTACTCTACTGCGATCTGAATAAGTAAAGCTCCATGACGATATTCTCGATCATATACATTATTGATCGCTGCAATCAATAGACAGCCAATTCTATTATCTGGATATATAACTTCTCGCCCTAATCTTATTTGTAGCTTAGCTACCGAAGCGATTTTATCAATATAACAAAGAAAAAACTCGCAACCGGTTTCCCCATTACCAACATTGATAGATTTACCATCGCTATAATATACATTTATCAATCGTGGTGATAAGCCAGCCTTCGAATCTTTAGCGGCTATATTAAATGCTTTTAAAAATACAAATTCAGGTTCCCAGTAAATAACTTCAGAGGTTGATCCATTGAATCTTCTAACAGGACACCATTTATTTGTTATAGCAATTTGTTTTCGCGCATTTTCAGCTTCTAATTTATTAACTGGATCTTTCGATAAGTGCCCTGGTCGTGAACGTAGTTGGTTGGCTGCTTGCTCTTCATTTTTTTGATCGTGAGATGGTATTACGGATTTGGCATCGGACAAAACAGTTTGTTGCTGAGGCTCTGCACTACTTAGGAGAACAGGTCCCAAGATAGCATGAGCAGAAGATGTCATATTGGCACTCAATTAAGTATTTATTGTTCGCAAGATAAACAGGTACCAACTAAAAATCAAACAAAGGGGTCAAGTGCATTGTGGTATAGGTTTAACTTTCATTTTTAAATTTCCGTTAACCGACAACCGCACACTTGACCCTTTCATCATGAAGATTTTTTATTATGGGGTAGACTAGTAGCTTGAGCACTACTATCTGGTGTTATTGAATTACCTGGAAGAGGTTGTGGTGAAAATTGTAAATAAGGAAATGCTTTCCCTATCGGTCCTTTAAGTTGAAATTTTCCCCTTTCACTTTCACTTTCACCAGCCAGCAGATGCACATCACGATCGGTATGAGTGGTATTAAATGGTTTAACCTCACCTTGTCCAATTATTATTGAGGAGCCAGGAGGAGCACTAGAAGCAGCAGATTCAGCAGTAGTAGAGGCTGCCTTCGAAGGTTGAGGTGGTTTATTTAAGGCAGTATTGATCTGAGCTAAAGAAGCGTTCTTCAGTTGCAGCTGCAAAGAGTTCCGCCCACTACCGAGAGATAAAACAACTGTCTCATCACTACTATTAGTAGTATCAGAGGGTCTTTGTAGAAATTGAGCCTGTATGGGATTATCACTAATGACTAGGGGTTGGCCATTGGTTGCTGACACTTCCCAAGAAGTTTCTTCAGGCTGTTCTGAAACAGCTAGGGGCAAACCAACTCCTGAGGCACTTGGACTGCTTGGAGTTTGAGCGAAGGCAGTTTCCATAAGGCCAGTACTTGTATTTACTGGTCTTTTTTCCTCTCTATCTGGAATATGTTTTTTTAAGGGATGTATTTTATATGTAAACGTTTTCCCATCGGCAGTTATAATTATATTAGGATCGGTATTACCGAGATTATAGGGGTTAACGTTACCTCCCTTACGATTTACTGAGATCTTAACAGCTGTAACTTTACTAGAATCAATGGTTATCGGCTTATCAGTCTTGAATAGTGGTACTATTTTATATTGCTTGAGGTGAGCGTTAGCAAGTTGGAGAGGACGTCCCGATGAATATTTAGCTTCATCACCTTCAACAGCAGAAAGTAGTGACAGGTCAGCGTCTAAAGAGTGCCTGCTGTTAGTAAGTTGGGGAGATAATCGCGGTGAAGATTCAGCTTTAACAGTAGAGACGCCTTTGTTCCTTCTAAAGAAGTTCACCACCCTCTTAATGAAAGGAGAGATGTCTAGAGACTGTCGTTTCAACAGCCATCTCACCGCTGCTGCGGGCACTATGAGAGTGAGCAAGCTAGAAGCTATGGATGTTGCTGGAAGAAGGCCGCTTATACCAGAGCTTAGTCCTATCATAGCACCACCTTTCGTTAACAGACTGACAAAAGGGGCGCCCAACGGGGCAAAGAAAGGAAGACTGGCCAAGAAACTAGCGGCATTGACAACAGGGATCACCACAGCACTACCTAAGCCCACAGAGTATAAGAGGGAAAAAATGGCGGTGGCCGCTAAGATAAGATAGGCTGTAGCAATGCACGTGGCTAGTACGACATGAAGTAAAGTACGTGCGACGCCCGGTATTTCGTAGACCCAGGAACGATTAGGATTAGATCTATGGCTCTCAAGAGCACTCTCAGCAGTTTGCGACACCGCAGCAATAGGTCCATTAAAAGTTTCGAGGATTCTGGCAATGGCCCAGAAAACATCCCTACTAGTAGAGCCGGGTTTCTGCTTGAGATATATCATAACCGGAATAAGTTGGGTAACAAGTTTTAAGAGATTCTTAGGAACCCTGACAAGAAAAGCGAGGATGGATTCGACCCAATTATAAGTATTTTTATCCCAGCCAGCGGTTACTTTGTTATCACGTGTCATACGAGAAGGCTTAGGATTATTTAAAGTGAGAGGGTGCTGCTTAGATTTATATTTGTATTGCCAACCAAACAAACCAGAGAAGAAAGACCACCAGAATTCTTCCCCTTTGACAAGAGAGCGACCGTAAGTTATTTGAAATGCCCGTGCAAATGTACCCTTTTTTCTTTCCATCAATCTATAGTCAGCCATAAATCACCTCGCATTCAGTTTATACTGGCCACAGGTTGAATAAATTTAATTCCCTGTGGGCTAAAAAGTTGATCTGAAGCTACAGCGTTGCAGGTTAGTTCTCCGGAGTTTTTATCAACGCTGCAGACAGAAATGGTATTGTTACCTTGATTGGTAACATAAACATAGTCACCACTATCATCGATAGTTATTCTTCGGATTTGATTAAACCCACTCCCTGTAGTTTTAGTACAATTCAGTTGACCGGTACTTGCATCAATGCGGCAAAGCGAAACAGTATCGTTGCCAGAATTAGTCACATAAGCAATCGTGCCAGCAGGATTAATGGCAATAGCAACTGGCGTAGAAAGTCCATTACCAGTCATCCTTGAGCAGTTTAAAGAGTTATCAGGCTTAACGTTACACAGAGAAATAGCATTAATAGCGTTATTGACGACATAAAGATGGGCTCCAGAAGGATCCCTAGCCATCCCAGCCGGTACAATAAAGCTATTTAAAGAATCGGTACAGGAGGTCAATGCGCCAGACTGAGCATCGATATTGCAGATTAAAACAGAATGACTTTTGTAGTTACTGACATAGGCAACCGTTTCTGCTGGATTAATAACGATATCTTGAGGCGAATTAAACCCATTGCCGGTTGTCTGTGGGCAGCTCATATCCTTCGTGTTAGAGTTAATGGTGCAACGTAACACTGTGTTATTGCCATCATTGGTGATATACACAAACTTGCTGGTAGGACTGCGGGTGATGCCATAAGGACCGTTGAGTCCAGAGACTGAGGTAGCTGAGCAGGAAAAAGCGCCTGAAGTCTTAACATGCTGACAGACAGCAGCGGTGTTATTGGAATTAACCACGTAAAGATATTCCTTGTCATTCTCAGGCACTAAGGCGGTATTAGGAGGCTGAACGTCTTTGTCATTCTCAGGCGGCACTACGACGCTATGAGGGGGCTGAGCGTCTCTGTCATTCTCAGGCGGCACTACGACGCTATGAGGGGGCTGAGCGTCTTTGTCATTCTCAGGCGGCACTACGACGCTATGAGGGGGCTGAGCATTCTTGTCATTCTCAGGCGGCACTACGGCGCTATGAGGGGGCTGAGCGTCCTTGTTATTCTCAGGCACTAAGGCGGTATTAGGGGGCTGAACGTCATTGCCATTCTGAGACACTAAGGCAATACGATGGGGCTTAGCGTCATTGACTGGAAATATACAATAGCCATTGGCGTTAGGTACGCAATCAATGCCGGGATAAGCGAAAGCGTATCCTGGTGTATCTATTCTAATGCCAGAGGAGGGATAAGCATTACTTGAAATAGTAGTGGTTAGCCATAAAAGTGTCTGGTGGACATACCTTTTGTGACAGCTAGTCGGATGTAAGCCATCTAAGCATATAGTGACAGCGACGGGACCGCGGGTTTTTTCCTCGCCGGTAGTAATTTTGAAAATACCATCCCCGCCATCAGCATAAGCAGGAGGATGAGCAGCATAACTTATTCCGCAAGAGAACAGTAAAAATAAAATGCTCGAGATAAACAGAATTTTTTTTCTCATAATACCCTTCGCCTCATAGAATAACGGAACACATGACTGCATTCACAAAGTTGTTACCGGTATGTAACGGGCCGCTAGTCGGCGTCGAATCAAAATAATTATTAAATTTAGTTTGGGCGGTATAAAAGAAACGATAACCGCATTCAACAGACGCCTCATTAGCAAACACATTATTTACCTTAAAGCCAACCCCCGCACTAGCGCTGGGTAAAATTCTGGTGCTCCCCTTAAAGATTTTGTCGGGTACGCTACTCGGATTGAGAGCATATTCTTCGACATCACTGGTACGAACAATGCTTGGACCTACGCCAAGATCAAGCGTAACATCATATTTGGGGCTATTAGTATGAATGATGCCCTTCATATCAAGATAAATCGGGAATTGAGTAACTGTGTATCGATACGAAAGATTGGGATATAAACCTTCTTGAATAACATCACCTTTAACCGTGCTAGGCGCTAAATAAAAGGCATTGAGCCCGTACCAGAGGCTATAGCGCGGTTTGTTAAAACCATCGATATAATAGCCTAAGCCCAATAATACATTCTGACTATTATGGTTGGTGATAGTGTAAATATCGTAAACATTATTGACGCGGACATCTTGGGTACGACCTTGAGAACTATTAAAAGCACCGACCTGGAAAATAACTTTATAACGGGACTCTAATTTCGATATGAACGGAGGAGGAGACTTATCTTCATGTGGCAATGGAGAGGATAAGGGTTTGTACAGAGCCGTAGAGGATGACGAATGTTTATGTGGAGGTACAGAGTGTACAAGGCGTGCGGAGTGCGCAGGAGGTACAGAGTGCACAAGGCGTGCAGAGTGCACAGGAGGTACAGAGTGCGCAGGATGTACATGTTTGCATGGAGCTGGAGCATATGCATGCAAACGTTTGTGAGGAGGTGTAGATTGTAAACAGTTAGATGTAGTAGGTGGTGTAGGTGTAGATTGTTGTAAACAGTTAGGTGTAGTAGTAGGTGTGGATTGCAAACAGCTACAAGCACATTGACATATTGGTTGCGAGGATAACTGTTTAAGTGGAGCGAGTTGTTGATCACACGCCGCCGCTTGAGCAACACTTGGGTTAACAAGATAGACAGCTACCAGAGCCCCTGTACATAGTTTAAATGGCAGTATATTTCGTCGCCACTTAAATTGTTTAAGACCGTACCTAATCATATGATAAAATCTCTCAAATTGAATTAGGCGCAAACTCTAGCATAGATTATGTAAAAAGCATAACATTACTAAGCATTCTTGCTATTTAGCACAAAAAATATACTAAAAAAGCAAAAGGATCATATATGGGCCCTTTGTTCTTTTGTGGGGATCTACAGCAGTTGACCCTCCTTTTTTCTTGATAACTAGTGTAAAATATTGCGCACTATAACTAATAACTAAACGAAGAGTTTATTTTATGAAATCAAGCACTTTAATAGGTACTTTGTTCGCAGCATCTATTGCTATAGCCCACGGTTCAAATTATGAGGTTAAACCACCAACAAGCCGTTCTTGTCGAGCAAGAATAATCAACCATAGACCGAATTTTTTTGAACCCTACCCTCTTTCTAAATCTCCTTGCTCGCTTGGGCATAGCTTTGCAAATCAAGTTCTAGCAGAAGCTAATGACTTTAACGAATCTCTTAACAGTCTAGTAGATGAATATTTTAAGGATATGAAGAAAGCAGAAGAGGAACTTTCTGTTGCAGCTTTAAGGGAAGAATATGCGGAAAAAATTAAAGACATCCTTGTAGCAAAGATTATTTTAGACGCTGATGAACATGGAATAAAATTGAGTATAGAATGGCAAGCCTATTTTCATAATGTAGGAGAATTACTTATTCCTAGCGCTATAGCAGATCTGAATCTTGGTGTATGTGATGATAGCGGAAGACTGGGTGTTGTTAATTCTTTAAAAGATCAACTTAAAAGCGGTTATCGTGAGAACATTGGCATGATCCATCTCAGTCAGCCGGAAGGGCATGTTTTCGCCGTCTCCAATTTTAAAAATATTACTGATTTTCACGACAAGCATGCTCATGATCCTAATAAATCTGTCAAAACTTTAGAAGATTATTCACAAATATTAAAAGCCGTTGTACCTGAAAACCCTAAACGCTCTGTGACCTGCTGTGATAACTGGTTAGACTATGATGGCAGCATTGATGATTTCGTAAAAGCGTACAGAAGAAAAATTATTAGACAGGAAAGAAGAAAAGAAAACTGGGAAAAAGCAAATGGGAGAGAACCAACTGCAAAAGAGCCAACCCCCGAACCAAAATTAAAAATTACTGACTATGATTATTCAATCCCTAGCTTCCGAAAAGACCGAGATGAAGATAATCCTGAGTTTAGATGCTTCATTAAAAACAGCCTTAGCTGGCTGCTGGGAATTTTTGATAGGGTGCATAATATCGAGCAAATTTATTCTGCTACCACTGAAACTCGGCAACCTCGGCAAAGTTTTTCAAGATGTTAGGGAAGACAAAGGGGTCAAATGGCGACATCAGACAAGTTTATTACATGTAAAATTAAAACTTGTCTGATGTCGCCATTTGACCCCTTTATTTTTCACCCAAAAAACTCTTTTCAGTTAGACGGCGGGTCTCACCTTAGTTGCGGGCTGCAATTTTGCATCAGCTTTGCTATTTTCTATTATTCTTTTAATGGACTCTATGTGGCTAGGCGTTTCTTTCTCGCACTCTTCCTGTGACATTTTACCTTGGAACACAACTGCATACTTACCAGCTACACCTTCTGCGCCAGATGCTTCTCTCTGTGCAGTCGTGGTGATAACGCCTTTTTCAAATCCGAATTTGAGTCCTCCCTCTGGGGCACCATTAACATTCTCAAAATCTACTTTTAATGTGACTGCATCCGGAACGGGTTCTCTCTTTTTTCCATCTTTACTACGAGCATGGGGAGTGAAATCTTTAACTAGTTGAACAAATACGTGACGCTCTTGCTTGTCTTCGCCTATATGATGATATCCATGCGTTTTGCCATCGAGCCAACCCCCTTTTGCTGCTAGCTTATATACATCTTTGTGTAAATTCTGCTGATAAAACTTATCTCCAAACAAGCCGCGTAAAAATGACATGATTATTACTCCTTATAATAATTAAGTTATTGAATATTTGGATCTGTCAAAACTCACTCCCTTTCGATTTGCAGATATCATATGTTGTATAATCTTAATTATAAAATACAACATATAGCGCCTTTGGCATAGTTTTTCTAAAAAATGAGCCAGTTTTGGCAAATCTACATATTTTAAGTATAGTTGTGTTTTTAATTTTATCTATAGGCTTCTAGTACTCATAGTCATGTTACAAGGCTTTTCCACTAGTAGTAGTTACGGAGTAAAATGCATGGTTGTCGATTTTTACTTGATCCAGGTATTTTTCATTACTCATAAATACAAATCGACAACCACATTCACCTGAAGAGACAAAAGGGTCAAATGACGACATCAGATAAGTTCCAATTTACATATAATAGACTTGCCTAATGTCGTCATTTGACTCCTTTGTTTTATATGTTTCTTGCTTTTTTAATTGCTGATCCCTCATCTTTATTTTCATAACATAGATTTCGTTTTCCAGAGTGGCTGTCGCTGCGCGTTATCGCTTCAGGTGGGGGGAAATGGAAAAAGGAATAGTCGCTTGAATTTAGTGATAAAACTAAATCGGAAGAACTTATTGATCCTGGCCCTAAAGAATGTGAGGTATGCGTATCAACTGTTGATAATGATTTTGCATCTGAAGATGGTAGCGCACCTAAGTTGAGAAAGTGATCTACTTGTGTATCACTTATTTCATCACTGCTATCGCTGTGCGTTGTCGCTGTACTTGAACGAGAAAAAGAATTGCTGCTTGATTCATTAAAAAAAGCACTTGGTGATGCTGAAAGATGTGGACTATTTCTGACAACTATCAGTGATGATTGCCCAATAGCAGAATGATTTGAGCTTGTCATTTCTGGCACCCTCAATTTCACAAGATCATTTTTCCAATGATCAAATTTTCCTAAGTTAAAATTAGTGAGCCCATCATCGTACTCGAATCCAGCGACAGGATTATCGCTTACGGAATCTATATTAACTGAATTTTTATCTTCTGAATTCGTTGTCGTTGCGCTCGCTATGGTAGTAGCAGTCGCCACTGGAACGATTTTATGTTCATGTATAGGGACGACAGAAGAAATAGAGATGCTAAGCAAGGAATGAGGCGCAGAATTAAATGCATGATTGAACTCTACTGAACTTGTTGGTAATGATGGTGTAGACATTGGGAGCTGCAGAGTGATGCTTTCTTTACTTTGGATGTTGAGAATCCACGCTGTAGAATTGGACACAGTATCGTAGAAGAGTAATAGTCTAGAAACTAAAATAGCATATGCACGTCTCTGCTCATTATTCTGGCTAATAATATAATTTAAATAACTACAAACATCATGTACTGTGAGAAAAACAGCTCTCGTTTTATGATGCGCGCTGTCACGAAAGGTTATAGGTGATCCAGATTTAATACCAGCATCACGCATAATTACGACGGGTGTAATGAGTATTTCTGAAGAAAAAATGTTTACCATATCTCTTGCGGAAACCACCCACTGGCTTTGCTGATCTATGGTCACTTTTGCAAAGCGAAGATCTACTTTGTAAACACCTTTATCCATTACTTTTATATTATGATATTCTCCCAACTCTATTACTGCCTTCATAGTCGGGCTGGGGAAAAATAACAGTAATATTTGTTTTATCGCGACAACAAGACCTGGAGGCAATGCGATTGGGGTTGTTAAGTTAGTAGAAAAACTAGGATTCATCTGTACATTGCTAGCAGGCTCTATTGTTGCACTAAATGATACACTACTGCTTTTTTTGATAAGCCAAGGCATGGGATGAGGCAATATTACGTAATTGGTTACTGTTAGATCTAGCTTCCATATTGCTTTGGGAGATGAGCCACCAATATTGATAGTTAATAATTGGATAAAAAACTGCAGTGCATTAATTTCTATTGGGTCATTTTCATACGTCTTAATAATATGATGTAAATATTGACAAGCATCATATGCGGTCAGAGGTCTATGACGTTGGCCATATCCAAACGAGATGCTCTTTTTGGGCTTTACGCCAGCAGCTCTGGTGATATCATTACTGGAAATAAATTTTTGATGGGTTATAGGAGATAAAATGTTTGCAAAGTCCTGCCCCGAAATAACCCACTGAACTTCTTTATTTATTTCCACCTTTACACAATGCAGGCGCGCCACCTGGATATTATTATGAGTTATTATTATGTGGTTGAAATTTTTTGATCTGGGTGCCGTTTGTTTTTTAACAGCAATTGATTTTATATTTTTCTTAGGCAACACACCTGAAAACATTTTCTTGATCCTCTCGTTCTGCAATTATTTTGATAATCATTGTCTATTTAAGACGGGTGTTAATGAGGATGTAGCCACATTTTATCTTCCATGACAAGACCTTCAACGAACAAAACAATTAATAAGCTCATGCGTACCAGTGTTGTGCACCATCATGCTTAATTCTCGTCTTGTTAACGCCATTTTATTGTAACAATATTTACACTAAATGCAAAAAATATGCTTACATTAGTCAAGGTATTAGGCCCTCAATCATATTATGTTGCAATGACCCCTTTGTTTCTCAGCAGCCTCGACAAAATTTTTCAAGGTGTTAGAAGAAAAAAAGCTATGAGGTCAAGTGCACGGTTGCCTTCATTCATGACGCTTTAAAACCTTTCACTGTTTCAGCAACTACAGCAATAGCTTTTTTATAGGCTTGTTTTTGTGGTGTACTTCCATATATATCTAAACCTGATTTATAAAATTTCTTAAGGCTTCTGTCTAATCGACTTGAAAAATTATTTATTTGTTTTTTAATATCACTCACACTAAATCCGGAGGCTATAACAGTCTTAAATAATTCCAAACGCGTTTGAGCTAACCTCGCTCTTCTTTGATAAACGGCAGCTAAATGCGGATCTGCTGCATCGCTTTCCTGGTATTTTTTGTTAAATTTCTCTTTTGCATGTTGCTCTTCAGATCGCTTCTTATCTTCAGCAATGAGTGCAGATTGTGCTTGCGCTAAAATAGCAAACACAGTTGCATGAGTTCCCTTGTGTTCCGCATGCTCTCTAAGTGCTACGGAAAGCCTATCTGTACATTGTTTCTCAATAGTTTTTGCCTCAACATCTAATTCATGTGTGATTTTCATATTCACTTCTTTACGTTCTGGATCTTTAACTTCTGAACCGACTACAAGCGCAGAAAGCGGTGCAGCAGCAGTTAAAAATGAACATGGATTTGCAGAGGGTGCAACAATTTCCAGTTTAACTGTAGCATCTATCCATGCATCTATTAATGCCTTTGGGTCATACCCTGCTGCTATCATTGCTTTCTCAACAACACTATCTAAATTTGCTTTAACTGCCTCAGATCCCTTCTTAATCAATTTATCCCATCCCTCGGCATCTATTTTTAAAACTGCATTTCCTAATGCTGCAACATCAGATAGATCAAACACATGTGAAAAAAAATCTATTACAGGTCCAGCCATAAACCCTACACCTATTTTCACAATTGCAAAAATAAAATCACGTTGGGTTTTAGTTTTTAATGCTTCTTTCAATGCATTTAAATTTTGCGCAACAGCTAAAATATCATGCTCTACCGCTTTAATTCTTTCTTTAAGGGCTTGCGCTGCATGCTGGAGTGAAACGAAGCGCTCATCTGAAAATGTGCTATTTTTTGCTGCTAGATGAGCCAAATGGTATCGTTGTTTTTTGGAGATAAGCTCTCCTTTAAAAACCGCATCTAATGCTAACTTATATTGCGCAACATAATCAGAACCTTCCTTACTGCTATCTGTACTAGGACAAGTAGATGCTAATTTTTTTAAACATTTATAAATACTCTTTTGAATTTCTCCTCTATCTTTATGCTCAGCACATTGGCGTAATTCAATATTAGCCAAAGTATAAGGTAATTTAAATTCTTCAAGACTTTGAACGTCTTTGAACATTTTCAATAAAAGATCCGTTGAAAGTAATTCAGGATCTTTTAAAATATCGGAAAAAATTTTAAACAATCCACCTTCATTTTTCTCTTTATAAACATGTTTTTTTGATTTTTCTAAAGATTGCATTAATTTAGAAAAATCCCACAACAACATATGACCACCAGCATCACCGCAAGCTAAATGTCGGCCATTTGGGCTGATAGCAACGCTAAGCACACCCTCTGAATGTGCATTTAGTACTTTTAAAAGATTTCCTGTTCCAACATCCCATATTCGTATCGTCTTATCATCGCTTCCCGAAATAATGAAACGATTATCAGGACTAAAACTCACGCATGTTACCCTTCCTGCATGCCCATCTAATGTTTTCAACTTCTTGCCCGTGTTAATATCAAAAATAAATATTGTTTCGGAAACACTTGCAGCAAGAAAATTATTAGAGCTGATATCATGAGCATTCCACTTCACACAGACATCGTCATCAATTAGATCTAATTTAAATACTTCATTAGTTTTTAAATGTATAACATCAACAGCAGAAACCAAGCCGATTGATTTTATCCTTATGGGCTTAGGAACCAAAAAACCATTACCTAGGACGATAAAAAAACTGGAAAAATTAGCAGAATTATCCCATACAATCTTAAAATTTCCATTACCAACAAATTTCAATAAATGCGACAAACTAAGGCGAGATTTATCAAAATCATAATTATCTACTAGAGCACAAGAACCTATAGACCATTTTTGTATACAATTAGCTGTATTAACTACAACGATATGCTCTCCAATAGCATCAATACCGACGGCCTGTATCTCATGTTTATCCCAAGAATGCATGTTTATTTCTTTACGAAATGTTCCCTGGCAATCAAAAATACAAATAGTTTTGCCATGCCCTGCTATAATAAATGAACTACTTGGATCAAAAGCTATATAAGGAACTTTCCCCATTTTACGTGCAGCAGCAACTTGTACAGATAATGGTTTTTGCTCAGAAAATTCATCTTTCAGATCTCGATTTGTTAACGTCATAAACATCTCCTTTCTACAAAAATTTTTGGCTAGAGGTATAGTTAGTCTATAACTTCCATTTCATCTCTTGACGGATTACCATTTCAATTTCTTTTTCTTCTTTCTTATCCATTACCATCACTGTATCGTGAACACGCCGAAGAAAAGTCGACATCTTTTCTTTGATAATAAATCCCCTTCCATTTGCAGCGTCATCATAATGTCTTTTTTCATCTGCTTCTAAATAACCTATGTAACGACCTATTTTTACTAAAACAGCTCTTGCAAGAAAACTATCAAACCAAGCTTCTTTATACTGAGAAAAAGCATACGCACTAATATTTTTTAATTTTTGAGCGTCGGAAACATCCTTAGCATCCAGAAGCTCAGTGAGAAGTTTAGTAAATTGCTGAGCACGTGACCTACCTTTTTGGCCACAAAAAAACTTTTGCTGATTACAAGGATTTAAACGCTTAATATAGTGAACAACTTTTTTTTCGCCAGGCTCCAAGGAGGGATTAACTCTACCAGTATAATTATTTATAAATTGTCGAAGCTGACCTATAAATTGTTCCATACCACAACGCTTTGAATCTGGGTTAAAAAATTTCTCTTGCTTAGAAACAGGTGAAGAATCAACACAAGCAAACATGCTAGCCCACGACATATTATTTACCTCACTTAATTAAAAAAATTATTAGGATCACCAATCACTTTTATTTGCCTAAAAACAGACAATAAGCAACCTTTTTTGTTATATAGACTTAACAAATAGTGGTAAAATTGATCTTAATGCAAATCGCTATACAAAAAACACGGGGATTAACACGGGGTTTTTATAACGCACACTGATTAGTTTTTTTATATGATTATGACGCTGGATGATATCAAGAAATCAACAATGCAAAGCAATTCACGAGAGAAACTGCATTTATGAAAAGTAAAATTGAATTTTTAATTCAAGGTACGTTGCAAAAAATGGAATTACTCGCTAATAAACATAATATGGTGTTATGGGCTGCGGATGAAACATACTCTCAATCTTATTATGTAAGTAGTAATTATCCGTCAATATGGAAACGAGACATTGTTGATATATATTCCTCTCTTAAGATATGGGGATCGTATTTGGCAGAAAATAAAAATGATAAGGTACTAAAAGTTTTGAATACCCGTGATACTCCCGTCAATCCAAATCATACAGAATGCTATGGTTTCTACTTGCCTGATGGTGAAATACAATGGTGTATTGATAGATGTTTCCATTTGAATAATTTTAAAAATGAGTGTGTGCTTGTTGCCGGTGCTGCTCTACCCGTTTCTCAAAATCAATTATCAAGTAAATATAAAAATAATTTGAGTGACCTACTGGATAAAGTAATAATTGAATATTATTATTTGCTGACACAATCTGAAAATGCTGCTCATTACAATTATACTTCATCATTCATTAAGGCTTTATCGCAAATAACTAAGCGGGAGAAAGAAGTTTTTGAATGGTTGCTTCATGGATTAACATCAAAACAAATAGCAAAACGACTTAAAATTTCTATTCGAACGGTGGAAACCCATATTAATAAATTAAAAAACAAATTTAATGCTGGAAGTAAATCCGAGTTAATTTCGATAGCCATTAAAAATAATTGTATTGATGTAGTTTTCCCATCCCGATATATTTCAATCGCATAAAAATACATTCAAAATCTATAGATGATGCTTTTTGTTAAAGATAATTTCTTATTTATTCTATCCGTATTAATTACGGATACACTTATTCCTTGATTTAATAAAGACTATGGCAAATAAAAAAATCAATCCAATATTCACCAGAAATTGGTACGGATTAGCCTCTTTTTAGATGACTAGATTGTAACCATGGAACGCAATTAACGCAGGATAACAAGGTAAATAGGCATGCTTTTGTCAAAGCAACATTATTCACATAAGATAGAAGCCGATGTAGTCGCTATATGCAAACCTCTTGAGCAATATGGAATAAATTACTTTAATTATGCACGGTTATATTATAGTGGATCAGCTTATTCCTTGGTAACCAATTGGGAATCTTTATCGAATCACTGCAGTAAAGAATATAGTTTATCACCACCAATCCCAAAAGAATTATATGGAAAAAGTTTTCATTATTTGCCGTATGATCATAACGCTAACTTCATCAAAACCCCTGTACTTCTTGACTATTCATACAAGTATAATTTGTGGTTCCCCATTTATTTTGTTGAAAGCCATAAAGAATATGTAGACATTTTTATGTACGCAACAGTTGCAGATAACGCTAAAATAATTAATTTTTATCTAAACAATATTGAAATATTAGAAAAATTTAAATATTACTTTAAAGATAAAGCTAGACAGTTGATTAGAAAATCAAATAACAACAGAATTATTGTTCCAGAACACATGTATTCTAGTTTTAAACCTTTAAAAAATACCAATTCTTATGAATTTAAAAATAATCATTTTGAAACTAAGCGTTTTATTCTACCCAGTGGAAATAAAGAAGTATCTATCACCAAACGTGAAATTGAAGTAATTAAATTTATGGCAATGGGTTGCTCCATAAAGGAAATTGCAAAATCTATGTTGATTTCACCGAGAACAATAGAAGATTATTTAAATAACATAAAACACAAACTAGGCGTACAAAAAAAATCTGAAATTATTAGATACATCTCTAAATTTAATTTGCTTTAATTACAGGGTCAAGTGCAAAAAAGTCGCGCTGGTTAGGGAGTCAAATGACGACATCAGACAAATCTATCTATTTACGTGTAAAATTAAAGTTTGTCTGATGTCGTCACTTGACCCTTTTTCCCCTATTATGCCCTTCCGCGAGAACTTCCATAATGAAAGACTTTTGCTGCAAACGCTTCTGTTACTTCTGTTACTTTAGCTTTTTGATTTTTGCGATTTTGTTCTGCAAGCATATTCATAAAGTTTGAAGCAGGTGCAAGTGAAACACCGCCTGAACCACCATCAGTATTAATACTTAAGTTGGCTATTCTAGCACCATCTTTTTGACGATGAGCATCTCCAACGGTAATAAATCCATTCGGGCGAACAGCACGTCGTTTAACTGCAATATGCGCAATCTTTTTATCTATTAATAATTTTAAATCTTCCGCCGTTAGCGTTTGTCCTGTTGTATTTCTACCCAAAGCAACGCTCATTACATCAGGAACAACATCGTTAACCATATTTAATTGCAACAAATGCCTATCTTTCGCAAACGCTTCATCGATACGCGGTTCTACATGGCCATAATTTGCTTTAGTTCCTGCTGCACCGATAAACAATTTCCCATTCGCCTGCATTCGCATTTGCCAGGCAAGAACCACGCCTGGCCGGAGAACTTCCATATAATTATTATGTTTAGAAAATTCTGCTAGTCTATCAAGAGGGATAGGAACATCAAGTCGTAAGGAAGGGCCAGCAAATCCTACTTCAGGTGCTTGTTCCAAGCCAAGATTAGCTAAAGTATTCACCGCTTCGCCCGGCTGAAGTGCCACATCAAATTGGTAATAGGCATGTTTATTATACTTTATCTTAGTTGATTTAGAACTATGGTCCGTATAGCGCAATCCTATAACACTATTTCTTTCCTTCTCTTCCTCACCATAAATAAGCCCTGTGACTTCTCTGTTATATCTTATTTTGAAACAATTTTTAACTTTACCTTCCGCGTTGGTATAGGTCCCCATTTTTTTCTAAGTAACTTATTAATTTTGGCAAAAAAACCGGTGTATCAATACAACCACATAGTTGACACCATTCATGAGTTTACGGTATAGGACTGATTGTACAATCGCTACCAAATGCAGAATCAAGTTTATAGAGCGACATCTCCTCTTCAGTAGCATCGCCTCCAGAAATTGTTTTTGATCTTAAGGCTTGTTGTTGATTACATTCAACTGTATCACATTGATAAAATGCAACGCCCTTTACCTTTAATTTTGGATGATAGGCAATGGTAGAATCTTGATTGACGCAGTAAGTAAATGAAATTCCATCGCCCGATACAATTTTTACATATTTATTTATAGCTCTTGCATTATCATCTTGAAACCAGGCACATTCAAAACGATCAACAGACTTGTAACCTTTATCAAAACCCGTTGTTTTAATTCTACTACATGTAGATAGATTAGTTAACTTGATCGCGTTATTCAAATCAATATTTACATCACAATTTGCTCCATAATCTAGATCTAATGTTATGCCTAATTTGTTATGATCCACTTTATGATCAGGCGTCACTGTAAAATAATCAGCAGCAAGTGATTTTGAATTGTTACAATCTATTGAGTCACATTGATAAAAAGCAACTGTATGCTTTCCAACTGATAGCGCTCCATTTTGTAATTGTTCGTTTGTATAGGCTAAAGGTTTCATTTGGTTATTCATACATAACGTTTTGCTAGTACCTAGATCATCAACTATTTTCACATATTTGCTAACATTATCAGGACTAGCAATAATATACGTACAATAAGCATAGTTTTTGATATCTTCATCATCGCAAGGTTTCAGCGGAGATATAAATTTAAACTTGTATGTACTTGAAAAAAAACCTTTGCTCGCATATAAACTACATGTCATCGCATTACTTTTTAAGTCATCACTTTCTAGCGAATCAACTCCACTAAAATAGTAACTTGAAAAAGCTACGCCAGCGTTGGCTTCAAATTTACTAATATACCAACCCGGATAACCGTTGAGTCGATAGGTGTAAGCTGGAAAATTTACAGGCGCTGCGACAGGAGTCCCTATAATCGGCTCTCCTGGCCTCATATTAGGACAGGAAGGAAGATCGGCATAGACAACACTGACTAAGCTTAGCGCTAGCAATATGATTGTTATGATTAGCTGCATTACTATCGCCTCATAATATTTTTTATTGCTAAAGTATAGTTCTTTTTAATATTACTTGCATTTACTATATAAGATATTTATCAAGCATCTTTGCCATTTGACCCACTTGATCATGACTTCTTTAAAATATTCCAATCATTTTTCTACCTGTACTTGTTTTAAAAAACAGAGCTCGAAGTTCAGATTTAATATGACATGCTAATTTATTTTTAATTCTATAAACATAGATAACTTATGGTTACACGCTGAATCCTGTCATGCTTCATATATTCAATATAATTCAATCTGTCTTTTAAGCTTACCAATAAAAGACTCACAAGTTATATTCGAAGGCTGATCTTTTAATTCAGCAATAAACTGACTGTACTGGCTTGAATTTGACTCAGTTAAAAAATCAGTAATTTCCCTTTCCATCTTCGCAAAAATAGCAGCACGATACATTTGATGCGTCTCGTAAGAATCAATCGCATCTTTGATGCTATTAGCATTTTTTAGATAATTGCATAGCACATATGAATCCTCAAGCGCTGCACTACCTCCTAATGCAAGAATCGATCCCATTGGATGAGCAGCATCCCCCAGCAAAACTATTCGGCCACAGTGCCATCTTGGTAATAAATCACTATGATACGCTTCGCCACAATAGTAGTTATTTTGAAATTCAGGCTCTTTTAATGAAAGGCACAAAATATCTAGCATCCAATCTACTTCTTTAGACCATCCTCGAAATAAATTGACTTGATCCTCTCTTGTTTTTCCCTCATGAGCTAACTTCCCCTGCGGCAAAGGCATCACATGATAAAAATTATAACGATTATTTGATATGGGTAATGACAAACAATATCGATTTTCCCCCCAAATAAAATTTTGTTTTGGTGGCCTTCCCTTTGGATAGCGTAAAATTCCTAACAATTGAATATAGCTCGCATACTCCAATTTATTTTCTGGAAAAAGTATCTTGCGTACCGTTGAATAAATGCCGTCTGCACCAATAATTAAATCTGCTTGCACAGATTGTCCTGAGTCAAAATGAATAGTGCCCTTCGCTTCAGATTGCTCAATAGCGATGCATTTTGCATTAAAAATAATTTGCTGGTCCCCAAATTCTTCTGCTAAAACCTGATGTAATTCACCGCGGGAAAAAGTTAACGTAGGATGACCATTAATTTGTAAGTACAACTCACTTGGCACTGTAGTAAGTGTATTACTATGCGCATCACCAAATGTAGTAAAATCAGGATTTCCAGCCAAAGCTATCACTTTACTCGCACAAGGTAAATTTAATAAGGTCTGCGTGCCATTTGGCCAAATTCCTAGCCCGCCACCTATTGGCTCAACGCATGATCGCTTTTCAAAAATAGTGACTTCTGCGCCCTGCTGGCGAAGTAGTATTCCAGTCGTTAAACCTGCAATACCTGCACCAATAATAGCTACTCTTAATGCCATGATAGAATCCTTTTTATTTGTAGAAAGCTTCATTAAATTTATACTGCTTCCTATCTCTTAATCATCGAAATAATTTTTTCAAGGCCACCATTTTGAAAATTTTTCGGAACATAGTATAAAAAACCACTATCAATAGCTTTCTCGATAAGCTCAGCATTATAATCACAATTGAGCTTGGTTTTTATTGCAACAAAATGACTTTCTATTGTTCTTGGAGACACTTTTAACATTTTTGCAATTTCTTTAATAGTTTTACCTCTTATTAATAAAAACAAACAATTTTCCTGCTTTTCAGTTAATAAAAAAGGGCAGTGTAAATCTGTTAGTGTATAACTTGTTGGTTTGTAATTTTTTCCCAGAAATTTTACATCAATTTGGTGCAACATAAAATAGCTTCTAAATAGATTTGCATCAGAAACTTCAATACATTTAATTTTACGGGTTATCAAACACCAGCACATCTTATTGTAGCTGACGCTGACAAAAATTCCGCAATGGCAAAGGTCTTTCAGACGCATATTAAAGATTAAGAAAAGCGCCATAATTTTTTCAATAGCAAAGATTCTTCTGGGAATAAAGCGTTTGAAGAATATAAAAAAGAACTAGCACCAGAATATAAGTGCAAAGAAGTGCAAGTTGCAGAATTTAAAAAAGCGGATGATTGCTTAACTAAATTAGAGGATGGTTATGCACTAAGTAAAAGCCAAACATCCTGAGAAAATACTATTTTATTCCGCTATATAATTATATATAGCGGGATAATCTATGCCCTATAGACTAGGCTTTTATGCCCAATCTTTTTAGCAGACGATTTACTTGATATCTACTTTCAAGCTGTTCTACTAAAATATCTATTTGAGCCAATCTTTCTCGCTGTTTTTCAACACCTCTATTGCGAAAAAATCCAGCAGCAGAAGCAAAAAAACCACCAATCGCCGAAGCATCTAGAGAAGTAGCTGCTTTGCTATAACAGTGAGTTGTTTTATC
>Ga0206802_1065_pt1 | contig 24654 bp, 23 predicted proteins | sample Alteio_BWOrgCont_63_FD_152902 | JGI IMG/M metagenome (GOLD analysis project Ga0206802, IMG submission 152902) | Enriched cells from forest soil in Barre Woods Harvard Forest LTER site, Petersham, Massachusetts, United States -... | ecosystem: Environmental > Terrestrial > Soil > Temperate forest >... | reverse complement strand
AAGGATTTCTCCGCCCTGACACGTTTCCCATGCGGATGTGAGCGCGCCTTCACGCGGCACAAACATGGCTTCGGGAAAATATGCCTGCAATTGTCGGCGTAAGATGGATGCGTCATCGGCATTCGCCGCAAACTGCACATTGACCTGTCTTGGCGTGCCAAGCATCTCGAAGGCAACTGGTTCACGGCAAAAGGAAAGGTTTCGGAAAAACTGCTCAAAGGATTCTTTGCCGATGTCGAGCTTGGCCGGCAGGGAAGTTTGCAGTTCAATCAATGGCCCCCGATACAAGAATTCCGGTTCGGGTTCCTCATCCTCGACTGAAAGGGCAGGCGGTGCGGACGGCGCGGTTGACAACTTTCGGCTCAATTTCTCCACCAATGAACTCAAGAATGTCGGTTTTCGGCCGTCGTCAACCACGGGCGTATTGGGCAGATAATGGCCGTAGAAGGGGCGAAAGGGCGGCTCCGGAAAGACCGGCTCGTCGAACACCATCCAGCCGCGCCCGCGCAATTCCCATTTTCGGAACTGCTCGCTCAATTGTTCGTGGACTGTGGGCATGGGAGGTCCCTGTCATGGCTGCATCGTCGCCGGGGCCTTTGCAAGGCCGCTTTGGACAGGAGTCTGCGCTTGCGTTTGAGTTAATTTGACGCCCTTGACAGCAATCAGTTCCTCATATATTTGTTTGACCACCACCGGCACGGTTTCAAGATACATGACCCTCGTGTCCTCCCGGTAATATGTGTTCTGGCGGAAAAGGATTTCATAGAGCGCCCCGATGCCCGGCTGCTTGATGAGCCAGGCATCAAGGTTGCCGAGGCCGATAGAGACGGCATTACCCAAAACGATCACAACTCCGCCGATGTATATCAACCAGGGTATTAAGGCAAGTAACCAGCCCCACCAATGGGAGAACAACAAATACGGGATCGCGAGGACGAACAGCGTTGCAACCACCGCCCCCCAATCAATCACAAGCGGCAGTTCGGCAAACCGACACGAAAAGAAAAAGCTGGTGCCGAAGGGCGCGGCGCAGATGTCGAAGACGAGGCGTTCACGGGTGAGGCGCAGGTATTCCCGCTTGGCGGAAAGAAGCCCGCCCTCGGCAAAATCGACCCGCTCGGAGTCCAGGCCGGGAACCTTTCGCTCCTGGAGCGATTTCTCCACTGCGGCGTAAAAGTCCTGGGGGGAAGTCTGGAAGTTTGGAACAAGTTCGTGCCAATAATGGATCACTTCCGCTGTCTTCGGTTTTGACTGCCCAAACATATTTGTCCCTTTCCCTAACGTTGCTTGGCCCCGGCGGCGTCCCTGGCAGGCAAATCCCGAAATGCACAGAGCATTTGTCCCGGTTACGTTTGGGGCTGGATCAAGAAAATACTCCGCCATCGTTTTAAGGCAACAAAAAATAATTCTTTTTTCTTGTGCGGGAACGCCCCAAAAAAGCGGCATTTCTAAAGTTAAAATATCTGAAAGCGATTAGAGAATTTTATACACCGGAGTTGCTATATCGTGAGCAACCAGCCCTGCCCCAAAAAGTTTCTTCAAATGAGATTGTGTTTTTTTGACATTCGTTTCTTGCCCAGACATGGTGTTGCTTGGCTTGTCCAAAGCGTAAATGAACTCGATTGCATATTGATTCTTCAAGGCCAGCCTGACATGAACTTTCGGGTACTTATCGTTGATGGAAAGTCCGGATGCAGCTTCCAAGATTTTCGGAAGAGGAACATTTTCGGCAAAAACCCAAAGCCCGGCTGCCCAATTTTCTTTGACCATTTTTTTGATTAAGCTAATAACATGCGTAGAACATTTATTCAGATTTGGATGCTATCAAACATACTGTCATCGTGTCAAATTTACCAAACGCGGAAGGCGCCAGTCGGAAATCTACACAAAAATGGTTTTGTAAGAAAAACCCCGACCAAAAAATGGACGGGGTTGAGTGTCTTTCTCCGATTTTACGCGGTGTCTGCGTAATTCCACGGATGCAGCGCTCGCCGGACTGACTTAAGTTCAGTTATGCGCCGCCTCGCTTTCCTCGAACTTCGTACCAAGAATGAAGTCCGCCGCCCTCTGTGCCTGTGCGGCCGCGTGGACGATCAATTTCTTGTCGTCCTTCATGCGCTTGAGCCATTCGGCGATATACGCCGCCGAATTGTCAATCGTCCGCTCACCGATATCCGCCTGGCCGCACAGAAATGCGGCCCCGATCTCGGCGATCAATTCTTCGCGGCAATACGGGTCGGAACCAAACCCCGCCCCCTCGGTCAAAGTTGACCGATTCAGCCGCGTTTCATGGCCGCTGGAGTGGATAAGTTCATGGAAAAGTGTGGCATAATACTGGTCGCTGCCTTCAAACCGATCCATTCCTGGCATTCCTACGTAATCCTCGCGGAGCGAATAGAATGCCTTGGTGAAGCCATCCTTGATGGCCGGCTTTTGAGGCATGTTCGCAACGATGTCCTCGGGCTTGGAGGGGAGTGGCTGGGTGCCATTGGGTGACGGATGACCATTTTCAATCCTTCGCATTGGACCAGATTGAAGACGTGATAGTAGCGAAGGAGCGGAATTTCCCGTTCCTCGGTGGAATCCTTTTCTCCAACCTTGAGTCGCTTCCAAAAGACCACGGGGCATGCCTTTTCGCCTTTCTTGATCGTGCCGCCCAGCATATTGGCCTGACGGCATGTGAGCCAATAGGGGGATTCGTAGCTCCCGCACAGAAGCAGGATTACGTTTATGCTCCGGTACGGCTTTTTCGTGATTAGGTTTCTTGGCAACCCGGTGGATACTTTCCACGTCTTGTGCCAGGGAACGGTGCCTTGCTCGAGCAAGGCGATGATTTGTCCGGTGATGCGCTCGTATGCGTATGTGCTCATGCCGGTCTCCTTTCTGTCCGGTTAAGAATTTCAACGTCCGAATTGGAGCAAATCCGCACTAAGCTGGGCGGCGGCTGGAACCTGACGGGCTTGTCAAAGCGTGTTTTGAAGTCGCGGACTGGCCGATTCATCAGAATGACCGCCGCACACTCATTGACCCTGACAACTCGGCACAGGTGCTTCTCAAGACGTATGACATCGCCGACGCGAAGCCGGAACTGATACTGCTTGGGCCGCCAGATTAAGCCGACAAGCTCGGGTTGGTTGGGATCAGGCCGAGCGCGTTTTGCTTTCGAACGCGTGGCGCGGACATCTGCGCTCATACGGCCTCCCTTCCCGCGGCCCCCTGGTCGAATGAATGCAGTTCAATGATCCCTGGCGCAATGCACGTCACGCTCACGCGCGTTCCGGGCTTAAATCCCGCCCGATCTAGCCAGTTGCCCCGGAGTCGGATTTTCGGTTTGATATTCCCGAACCACGGATCCCCGTCTGCCTCGATCTTCAATGTGCGAGTGGGCTTGCCATCTGCTCGGTTGTCGTGTTTTTCTGGTTTCGGAACTTCGTGCTTGAACCTCTGTGTCTGTTCCATGTTACTCTCTTTCAGCCGTCCACCTGTTGTAAGCAGGTTGCTTCTGGTTTGATTACTCTCGCTGGAAGCGCGGACGGCGCTTTGTTTTGACAGCGAGAGGGTTGCGGCGACACGACGGGTGCCGTCCTGAAAAAGGGAACCTCTCTCACGCGAGAGAGGCTAGTGAATCAATCAGAGGCGGTAATCTTCAAACGTGGCTGCCAGTCCGTCCTCGTCATCGCCCAAGAGTTCCTCAATGGCCGCTTTGGTCAGGACTTTTTCCAAGTCTGGCTCAGCGCCTTTGGGACACGCCGGGCAACGGGTGACATTGATGACCGATTGCCCGAACTCCCATCCAACGGCGCGGAATTCTCTCCGGTAGTGGTCGGAGAGCTTTTGTTTTTGGGGAAGCGAACACCAGGCTTTGGCTTCGTTAACGGTGAGTCCTGTTTCGTAGATGGCGTCATGCCAGAGATGGTATACGTCCCATGGTTCGCCACAGGTGGAACAATGAACATCCATAGTGAACCTCCGTTATGGGTTTTCGAGTTCCATGAGGGTATCCTGAATCTCCTCTTCGGTGAGTATCCAGCCTGCGTACGGCAAGCCGGCCACAACCGCATCCTTGAAGTCGTGATGTGCCTCGATTGCAGCCTCGTCGTCGCCAAGGCAATCAGCCAAGAGCGCCAGCGCCAGTTGCGCTGGGCCGCTTCCTGCATAGCCCCACTCGAACCCGGACGGACTGTGATTCCACAAATCCAGCCGGGGATTGAGCGGGACACCATCCACGGTGACATCGGCGGCGGTGCCGTTGCGCTTTCCTTCATACCGCTTCATTGGCCACCTCCGCAGATGTGGGCCACTTCTTCGGCATTCAAGGTTTCCGGCTGCCGTCCTTCCTCCGCAAAGGCATGAACCTTTACGAACATGAACCGGGCCAGTCGGACCGCGATGTCCTCGCGCCCCGCGCGTCCCGCATCGTCCTCGTCAAGCATGACGATCACTTGACTCTGTGCGTTGGTGTATTTCCTGATCAACTCCTCCTGGGCGTTTGACATGGTGCTGCCCATAAGGGCAACGACCTTGCGACAGCCGTGCTGGTGGAGCGTCATCGCGCCAAAGAAGCCTTCAACGACGATGAGTGGCTTTTCGGGCGGTTCCTTCACCGCCCGGTCCAGGTTGAACAACTCCTGCGATTTGCGGAAGCCCTGGGGCAGCTTGTATTTCGGCGTATCCTCGGCCGGCTCTCCCGGCCAGCGCCCTGCATATGCAACGACTGCTCCCTCCGCATTGCGGATGGGAATGGCGATGCGGCCCTCCATCGTGCCCTTTTTGCAGAATCCAACATCGAATGCTGCTATTGTTTCGGATGTCAAACCGCGCTCTGCAAGGGAGGGATGATCCCGCTCCAATTTGTCCAATTTGAATTTGAGTGGCTTGTTGGGGGCAAGATTTTCCAACACCTTGCCGCTCGGTGCTGGTCGTAGTCGGGGAGCGTCACTATTCCTCGGCGCTCTATCGAGTTCCCCGGCTTCCTCCTCGGAATTCGCCGGCATGGAATCGGCGTCCACGTTGAACCACTCGACGGCTCTCAAGGCCGCCGCATGGATGCTCACATTGTCCATCCGGGCGATGAAGTCGAGGGTATTTCCCCCATGTTTGCACTCGCTGAAGCAGTTCCAGACGTTTTTGGAAATGCTGACCCGAAACTGCGTCGGATTTGAGCCTTTGTGGATGGGACAGGGGCCGCTCAAGCTGTCACCGCTCCGCTTGAACGTGTCAAGCAGGTGGTAATGGGCGAGCACCTGTTCCATGGTGATGGCCGCTTTGACGGCCCTGAAGTCAACGAACTTTGATTTTGGCATGGATATTCCTTGGGTTAATTGTCAACGAACTATTGAAGAACCAATTACGGTTCACGAAACGAACCGTCTCCGGGGAGAATCGTATGCCCTGGCAAGGGAGCGGTGTAGGCGGGAAGAATTGCGCTTTAGGGCAACATGCTTGCAGTCTCGCCCGGTCTGCCGGTCTGCCATATCTGGGAGAACAAATCCTCGGCGTTCTCCACGGAATTCCAGTCGGAAAAGAGAAACAGACGGTGGCCTCGCTCCAGTGGGGAACAGGCGTCAACAAGAGAAGCGACACGAGCGGCGCTCGTTGTCACGGTGAGGACGCGGAAACGATTGAAACCGAATTGGCTGCGGGGGATTCCCTGCGCCCAGCTTGCCTCGTATGCAAGAAGTTTGCGGTAGAACGAGGTCTGCGCGAGATTTTGGCGCATGACGGGCCTGGTGCCCCGGTCGGCTTCCAGGAAGAAGACGCAGCGATGGCGCCGACACTCCTCGTCTTCGCGCTCCAAGGCGAAGACACGGTCAGGAATGGCGCCCAAAGTGATTTCCCCCGACACATTCACCTTCCACCGGAAGGATCGACTTCCCGCCGTGCTGCCGTGCTCACGGCGAATTTCGTCCTCGGTCAAAAATCGGATGTTTCTCGTGCGACACGCGAGCTCAATTGCCACCATCACGTCCGATACCAAGAGCGCGTGTTCAAGAAAAACCCTGCCAATGGAATGGTCTTCACCTTTCGGGAGCGACTGAACGACTGTGGAAAGCTCCGGCTTCAACGTGGCCCCGCCTTTGTTTCCGAGAGCGTACACCATCTTGGCTGATCCGCCCCGATGGTAGTATTCGATCTGCTGGCGTGGGCGGTCTAAATATCCGTGGTGATACAATAATTGCAGCCGCCGCACGATTTGCTGCGGACTGCCAGGAATGAGGGTAGTGATATGTGAAGAACGCAAAAACCGATGCCGGTGAACAAGCCGGATAATTTCGTGGTCGCGCTCGGTGAGATGCATCGGAGCAACCGAGACAGTGCGATTGAACCTGGGAAGGTGGGGGGATTCCACCCGGCCACGATACCGAAGGAAACAGAGGAGGAGTAGGCGTCAGCTTTTGCGCTTTAGAGCAACTTTGCTCGTCTGACCTGCGGCGCTTTCCGCACGGCTCAAAACGGTGGACAGATTAACGCCAAGAGGGCCGCACATGCGGAGCATCGTGTCGAGCGATGGATTCCGGTGTTCATGTTCCACCAGACTGATCATGCCCTGGGATAGACCGGCCATTTCCGCCAAGCGGGTCATAGAAATGCCCCGGCGCTCCCGTTCCTCCCGCAAGATGCGGGCGACATGGGAGCACACCGAGTCGCGGTTGCTTTTGTCTGCCACGTTCCATGCGTAACAAAATAAAAGGTTGACAATGGACATTACTATTGTAATAGTTCTCCATGATTTTTGTTAAACGCATTGGCCCTGATCCGCACGAAAACGGGGCGAAGACTCCCGGCTGCCACGGCTGCCCGGATATTTGGGAACTCGACGGCGGCGATTTCGCCGTCATCGGCGCTGACATCACCAATCTGGCCGGGGCGCTACCGCCCTCGGCCGGCTGCGGACCCGATGAACGGATGGTGCGGATTCCGCGCAAGACCCTGGTGCTCGCCAAGTCGGCCATCCCTGACCGGCTCTGAGCCAAATTCCCGATTCCGCCTGCTTGTGGTAGGATGGGGCCATGGAAGGGCCTCAGTGGATAGCCGACAATTGGGTCAATCTCTTAAACGCCGTCGGTGTCGTGGGCGGCCTTCTCTTTACGGCCACTTCGCTTCGGGCTGGAGCCAAAACTCAGCGCATTGCCAATCTGCTCACCATCACCACGAATCATCGGGAAATCTGGAAACACTTTTCCAGCCGCTCTGAATTGGCGCGCGTTCTTGATCCCGCCGCCGATGTCACGGCGAAGCCTGTGACCCCTGATGAGGCGGAGTTCGTGAATTTCGTCATCCTGCATCTATCAAGCGCATATTACGCGATGAAGGACGGCATTGTCATCAAGTTGGAAGGATTGCGCCGGGATGTCTGCTCATTCTTCTCGCTGCCGCTCCCGCATGCCGTGTGGGAGAAATCAAGAATTTTCCAAAATGATGATTTCATCGAATTCGTGGAGTCGTGCCAGAGTTCGGAATCACCATCCGTCAAAGGGCTTGCGTCTTAATCCAGTGAGTGAGCTTTTCTTCGATCTGCTGGCGCGGCGTCGCAAACCGCTCCCGTGACCGGGCTATGAGCTTGTTCTTGCGGCCCAGTCGGTTTTCCAATGGCGCAAGCATTTTTGCCCGAAACGGTTCCCGGTTGGCCCCATCCTCAAGTAATTTGACCATCGCTTCATACCTCGCAAGATCGGCAATGGCGCTGGGAGGGAACGCGTTGCCAAATTCCTTTTCCAGGACTTCGGCATCGGCGTAACCGACACGGAACGAAATCAGGGTGCCAATATTGCCAAACACCGCCTGGCGCACCGGAAGGGAGAGCTGGTCAACGTATTGGTGGGAAAGCGTCAGGCAGAGGCGATATTTGCGGGCCTCGGCCAACAAGGAAGCGAAAGCGTCCGTGGAGAAATTCTGGAATTCGTCGATGTAGAGGTAAAAATGACGGCGTTCCGTTTCAGGACGATTCGCCCGCGCCATAGCGGCCAATTGAAATTGTGTTGTGAGCAGCGAGCCAAGCAGGTTCGCCTTGTCATGGCCAAGCTGACCTTTTGAGAGGTTGGCGATGAACAGGCGGCCATGGTCCATGACAAAGGGGATACTCACTTTTGTTTTGACCTGGCCTAAAATGTTGCGGATGACCGGATTCAAAAGGAACTGACCCAGCTTGTTCTGAATGGGAGCGATGGCTTCTCGCTGGAACCGGGGATCATATGCCGCATACTCCTCCGCCCAAAACGCCCGGATGAACGGGTCTTTGATCTGTCGGATGAACCAAGCGCGATATTTGTCATCCGTGAGCATCCGGTTGACGCCCAAGAGGGAAATGTTGGGACACTCCAACAGTCCCGCCACGGCGTTGTAGAGGATGTATTCCAGGCGCGGCCCCCATGAATCGCGCCATATGTTCTTGAACGCGCCAACAATGCCGGAAGCCACCAGATGCCGCTCGTCCGGCGCTACATCGGCGAGCAAATTGAGGCCAATTGGGAATTCAAGATCGCCGGGATTGAAATATACCAGGTGATCGGCTCGTGACGGCGGAATGTGATGGAGAAGTTCCTCGGCAAGGTCGCCGTGAGGGTCAATGAGGCCGACACCATGACCATTCAATATATGCTGAATGAGCATGTTGCGGAGCAGGGTGGTTTTGCCAGAGCCGGTTTTGCCGATGATATATATGTGGTGGCAATGATCGGCAGAGGAAATGCCGAAGGAGTGGGCCTCTCCCCACCCTTGCCGCTCACCGATCACAATGGGTAAGTCAGGATTCATGGTTCCAAGACCAGCCGCCACTCCTGCCAGACCGAAATTCCCCGTGTCGTGTGAAATTTCGTTGCGGCCACGCGCACGTTGCCGGGCGCGAACGCCGACAACCGTTTTGGGCACGAGCCGACGAGGTAATGGCGGCTGGTGTTGAAATCCGAATAGGGGGTTATCGGGCTGTCCCGCTTTGTGGCTCGTCCAATTCCCGCTTTTTCTGACGCGCCAGGATTTCCACGGATTTCTCAACCTCCTCAAGTTTCTCAAACATCGTTTTGCTCAATTCGAGGCCCAAAACCGCATAGATCTCCATCTTGGGCAGTTTTATGACCGGAACCTTCTTTCCCCGCTTCATCTGCGATGCACCTGACACATTCACTTTCTCTTTGTTTGTTTTTTTCATATGCCTCAAGCATACGCGCCGGGGAAAACTGGAAAAGTCGGGTAAAGTTGCCGTGTGAGGCAAGTTTCCGCGTGATACGGGGGAATGGACGCGCCTGTTGGCATGTCGGTATTCAACAGGCCGAGTTGTCAAAGAAAAGCCGAAAGGTAATGGCAAAATGACTTGCAATTCTGTGGAGCAGGAAGAAAATCACAAAAAAGCCCACGCTGGTCGTGGGCAAGAAACCAAATGGGAAATATCAATTGAGAAGTAGCGATTATGGATTTTTTTGGCGACTTAAAAATAATCGTAACCAACGAGTTGACACGCCTTGGGATCCAATACGACTCTATGGCCGATGTTCAAGACTTGCTCCTACTCATCTGCAATCACAAGTTCAAGAACATTACGCCGATTAAACGAAAAGTGCATACCTCTGCCGAGTTTGATGCGGAATTGTTAAATCTGACCCCAGTACAGCAGGCTGCCGCACTAGCGATTAAGCAGAAATTCAATCAAGGAGATGACGTTAGCGGCCATCTCAGCCGAGGCAGTGGCACAGACAAGGCAGGTGATGTTGACCAGTTACTAGCAGACTGGGGTATCTACCATTTGCATATCAGTAACCACAAAAACAAGCCGAATGACAATTTTTTTGCCCGCACCGGTCCAGTAATGTTTGCACATATAACTGACACGGATGCCTATTTCATCGACATCCATCCTCACGGAGGATGGACCCGGCAGAAGCTACTGGAAATCGTGGAGCGAAGTTGGCCGCACCTTTATGCCAGTTCACGCTGCACAGGAGTCACTGGCGTTAGCATGGTGCCGACAGATGCGGACATAAAGACGTTACGTGGCTCGGCTAAGAAAAATAGTTTTGGAAGCAAGTCAACAAAAAGACCGAGTGGGTCTGTCAATGCTGTACTTCAAGTAGGGAACTCGTTCTTGATGCCCCCAGGCGGCGGATTGGCAACCGATGGGACACCATTCGTAAATGTGTTTCACAGTAATAAAATGCTTCATCTGGTTCAAGAATTAGAGAGGTGGGCAACCCAAAACGCTCTGAAATTGAAGTCCGATATTTCAACTAAATTCGGTGTCCCGGTGGCGGACCTCGATTTTGAACTTGTCCCGCTCGCGTCCGGCTTCGGCATTCGGGAGAAGAACACAGGATTAATGTGTCTCAACCGTGGAGCAACAAACGACCAGACGAAATAAAGCGAACAGCCATGCCACGAGCCAAGCTAAACAGTTTCATACTCATTCAAAAGCCGACAGAGTTTTAGGCCGGAGGGCAACGCGTTAAAAAAGATGCCCAAAGGCACACAAGCACGGAGTCCTTGGCTCACGAAACCCGTGGCGTCCGACCGCCACCGTCGTGACAAACCACTCGTCCCTCCGCGCTCCCGCGCGAACACAACTCGTCCTCCACGCTTCCCGCGTGAACCGGTCGCGGTAGCGAACTCGGTCGTCCATGCGATAGCATGTCCTTTACCACCAGTCCCCCCAACGTGTCGGCGGCTAAAGGACAATCGGACTGTGCCGGCCGACTAAAAAGCGTTGGTAAAGGACATCGGCTAGATGACCTGCCCCCGGGGAGCCGCCAGGAACGCTTTTTAGTCGGCCGGTAGCCGACGACACGTTGGGGGAGCTAGTTGTGCGGCGGTTAAGCCGTGAAAGTGGGATCGTCAATGGCGTCAGCCCTACAAACGATGTTTGTGGGCCGTGATGTATTAGCTCCTGGCATTCGCGGCTTCCCCCGCGTGGCGTTGTTGTAGATAGGTAAGCTCAATGCAGTTAAACATGCCGGGATCATTGCGGGTTGGTGATGTAAAAGCGGGAGGGGAAATTGGAGGCGTTGGTGTCGGCGAATTGCATTAGGCCGTTGGTGTCGGCAAGCACGGTGCCAAGGTCCAGCCAGTTGAGCAGGTCGGCGGTAGCTTGAATATCGAAGCTCTCGCCGGGGGAACCTTGCGCCTGCAACAGAAACGAACCGTTGGCCTGCTTTTTCAGCGTGAGTGGGGAATATTTGATGGTGACGATCTCGGTCCCACCCGCTGTTGTGGCTTCGTAACCGGTGACATAGACGTTGCCGTTGTTGTCCACCGCGATGGCATTGCCCGCGTCATTGCCACTGCCCGGGCCGTGGTAGCGTTGCAGCCAGAGTTGATTGCCGTTCGGGCCATACTTGATCGTTACAATGTCATTGCTGGAGTTCGTACCGGGGGAATAGCCGGTGACGTAGGAGTTGTTGGCTGAATCAACCGCGATTGAAGCAGCCGAACCCGTGCCTACTGGATTTTGTGGATAATTGTTCGTCCATAGCACTGATCCACTTATGCCTAACTTAAATGTGCCGTAACAATAATGCGGATAGTAGCGGCCATTCTGTCCGGTGACTAAACTATTAGCATCGCCATCGACCGCCATACCGTGACTAATGCTAACCCCATCAGGGCCACGCGGAGAGTTGGCCCAAATGGTATTGCCGCTAAGATCATATCTTAGAGTAAAGTATCTTGCTCCACTCGGAAGAAAATCAGCCACGACGTATAAACCGTTTGAACCAGCAAGCGTAGCCCCCCCTATCTGCACGCTGCTGTTGAAGAGCGAAGGGGCATTACTTGCTTTCCAAATTTGGTTGCCATTCGATCCATATTTAATCGTAGTAAGTACCACGTACGGGCCATTGCCAACGCCGCCGGGAGGGACGTAGTAGTAGGTGTCCAGTCCAGATACATAAATATTGTTTTCTCTATCTATCAACACTGATTGGGATATAGTCGGGCCATATGGCTCGACATACGTCGTCAACCACACATTGCTGCCCTGTGGTGTGAGTTTCACTGTGCCAAAATTCTGCGAGAAACCTGCTTCATAGATGTTGGCGCTACTATCAACAGCGAGCGCGGTGCCTGCATAGGGCGCGGTCCAAAGTTGATTGCCATTCGTATCGTACTTTATCGTCAAAGCGCTCCCGGTAATAATCACGTCGTTGCTAGCATCAAGCATCATCGCCGCCGTAGTCGCGGATGGATAATTGGTTGAATCGTACCTCGTCGCCCAAAGTTGGTTGCCATTGGGGGCGTATTTGATCGTCACGTAGCCTAGATTGGTCGCAGAGTTTTGGGAGAAACCGGTCACATAAATGTTTCCAGCAGAATCCAAGGCCATTTTCACAGCCTGGTTGGTGCCGTTGGTTATGCCGTTATTGTAGCGCGCGACCCAGGCTTGCTGGATTTGCGCTGGGCAATCGTTGCAGGCTACGCATAATACCGTGATTGCCCAGCGCAAGTGGAAAGTTCCAAGTTCAACGTTCAAAGTCTTCATCTGGCGCTAAACATCAAAGTCTCATTGCGGGGAGGTGATGTAGAAGCGGGAGGGGAAATTGGAGGCGTTGGTGTCGGCGTATTGCATTAGGCCGTTGGTGTCGGCGATTACGGTGCCTAAATCGAGCCAATTGAGCAGGTTGGCGCTGGCTTGGATGTCGAAGCTCTCGCCAGGATAGCCCTGTGCCTGCAACAAGAACGAATTATTGGCCTGCCTTTTCAGGGTGAGGGGTGAATATTTGATTGTGACGATCTCCGTCCCTCCCGCCGCTGTGGCCTCGTAACCGGTAACATAGACGTTGCCGTTGTTGTCCACCGCGATGGCATTGCCCGCGTCATTGCCGCTGCCAGGTCCATGGTAGCGTTGCAGCCAGATTTGATTGCCGTTCGGGCCATACTCGATCGTTACAATGTCAGTGCCGGAGTTGCTGCCAGAGGAGTAGCCAGTAACGTAGGAGTTGTTGGCTAAGTCCATTGTTACCGCATTAGCAACGCTTGACCCAGACGGAGGCTCTGGAAAATAATTCGTCCACACAGCATCCCCGTCTATATTTACACCAAAAATCCCATAATAATAGCTAAATGCTCCAGTGTACTTATAAGGAACTTGACCGACAATTACCGTATAACCGTTCAGACCACATCCTAAGCTATGTGCGCTACTGGATCCACTTTGGCCAGGATTCATAGCCCATGTTAAACTACCGTTGCTAGTGTATCTAAATATCGAGTAAGGCCCAGCAACACCGCAATTGCCGGCAACGTAGACATTTCCCATTCCATCTAACGCAACGCCCTCTACCTGCACAATGCCGTTCCCAATTGTAGCGTTGCCTGCCCATACCTGACTCCCGTTCAATCCATATTTTATGATTAGCAACTCATAAACAATATTATCTTCTGCACAACCGAATGGGTAGCTACCAGCCACGTAAATGTTACCATTTGTATCTGCAAGGATGGCTTGACCCGTTGCTGCTCCGCAGGACGAAGGAAATGTCTCTTGCCATAGGTTGCTCCCAGATGGACTTAGCTTAACGGTGTTGAAGTTTGTTCCAAATCCCGTCACACCGATATTCCCATTGGTATCCACCGCTAATGCGGTCCCGGAATTTGGCGCTGTCCAAAGCTGATTTCCGTTTGTATCGTACTTTATGGTTAGGGCACTACCTGTTATGATCACGTTGTTACTACTATCCAAGCCAAGAGCGAACGGTGTAGATAAGGGGTAGTTGGTTGAATCGTAACGGCTAGCCCATTGTTGATTTCCGTTGGGGGCGTACTTCACCGTGACGTAGCCGAGATTGGCATTAGAATTTTGCGAGAATCCAGTTACATAAATGTATCCAGAAGGGTCCAAAGCCATTTTCACGGCTTGGTTCGTGCCGTTGGCGATGGCATTGTTGTAGCGCGCGACCCAGGCTTGCTGGATTTGAGCTTCGCAGTCGTTCCAAGCTGACAAGCCTAGCACAGCGACGGCGCAACGCACGTTAAACGATCCGAGTGTAAAGTTCAAAGTCTTCATAAAGTTAGTTGCCAATGTGGATGGACGAGGAAATTGGATCTATAAACGGGGGCACGACGTTGAAATTTGTGTCCAAGAAAGTGTTTCGATCAAGGAACCAGCTAAAGCTGTTGCTGTAAGGAAGTTGGACGTGAAAACTGACGCCTTCGCCTAATAGATTTCCAAAGATTTGGGCACTGTTGAGGGAATCAGCTGAAGTGCCATAACCGATTCCACGACAGGCTGCATTGGAGAAATTGTTTTTTAAGACCAAAGTCGTGTTGTTGGTTAGTGTGTAGACTAAACCATATCCGCCTGAAATAAGTGTATTGCCGCAGATATTAGCCGACTGACAGTACTGCGCAGATACTGCCGCCCCGGGAGAAGGACCACCCTCGTCAAACGATGACGGCAGGGTCAGATAGTTCCCTGAAAAATTGATGGTATATGGAAGAGCAGGCTGACCATTGGCGACACCGTATTCACCGCACGAATCGCCATAAACCGAGTTGCCAACGAAGCAGGTCGAATAGTTAATAGAGTCGTAACCAGTCGCTCCTGGATAGTTATTTTGAAACGCATTCAACGCGCAGCAGGAGCCGTCTCTGACTAGCGTGCCATACGTGTTACCAACGACAGCATTGGGGCCGGCGTTTAACTGAACTCCTTCATAATAATTATTGGAAATTGTATTGTTTGCCAAAAAAACATTGCCGCCAGCTTGGATCCAGAAAAAACCGTCCGGAGCGTAATTGGTCGTGCTTACACTTGTCAAGGCAGAATTGCCAATATACGTATTTCCAGTCACATTTAGGTTGTAGTTTGTGCCGGCAGTGCTAAAGATCCCAACCCTGGAGCCTCCGTTTCCAGCGGTGTGTGAAGTGTTGCTCGGAGACTGGTTTACGGCACCGGTAAAAAAGTTTGTCGCATCCCAAGGGAGAAACTGGCAGGCGGTTATGAGGGAATTACTAATGTAGAAATTGAACTGGATTGACCGGTCGCCATGTACAAAGACACAGTTGGAGATGAGTATGTCGGACGTGAAGGCCGATGAAGTCATACCATTAAATACGGTTATCGCTCCGGTTGCTCCGCTTTGAATTAACTGACCAAGCTCGTATAAGTTGGTATACCCCAATAGCGAATTGTAGAAGGCAACCTCGTGAGGCTGCGCTTCGAGCGTAATGTCGCGCAGAATGAAGTTAGTGCATCGATGAGTACTGATCGGATCTTGGCCTACACAGAAAAGCGTTGTGGAGCGATTATTTGCTACGAGAGTAGTATTCATTGCCGCAGATCCAACAATTGCAACATTATTGTTAGTAATACATGCGACAGCATTGAGGTAGGCGTCGTAGGCGTCATTTGGATAGGCTTGGCTGACGTTCCAAATTCCAGGCGGTACGTGGACAATCCCGCCATTCGTCGGAAGAGCGTCGACAGCGTATTGAATCCAGAAGGCGTTGTTTGAAGCTGAATAAAAGTCCGAACTAGTGACAAGATTGTTGGTCCAAGAGTCATCATATGATGTTCCATTTGTCGGCGGCGTCCAATACGGATATACCGAGATGTAGTTGAACCGGGCCACGGTTGGTCCAAAAATGCCGTTCGTGTTCGCATTGGTCATACATTGAAGTTTCATAACGTTGGTCCCAGCGCTTAAAGATACCACCCTAGACAGATTAATCCAGCCGGTATTGGTTATGGCTAATGGGCCATTGGTAGCATACACTGTGCCATTCGTGGAAAAAGTGATCTGGAATGCTCCGTTGGTTCCTAGTCCCTCAACCCGTGTTTCGATTGTGTAGGCCTGCGGCACAAGGACGTTTATACTGTATTGCGCCCAGTCGTTGGATACCGTCTGATCAAGGCAGTATCCGCCGCCCAAATCATCGCAATTAGTAATGAATAAACCTGTCTTGCGGTAGCCGTTGGTTGGATTACTGGCCGTAGTTGAATAGGCAACACCGTTAGTGCCAAGGTCAAACTGCTCCGCTTCAATCGTGCCAGTAATAACCACCGGTGCGCCCAGGAATGGACGGGCGGTGGTCAAAGTATCCTCCAGAAGATCGGGCACTCCGTCCAAGTCACTATCCACGTTGGCGACGACTTGGAAATTGGATAGAATTTCACTGGCGGAAAGCTGATAATTAAATGTCTCTATTTCCTCAAATTGACCGTTGATAGAGGAATTGTAGGCCGTCGTGTTCCCGATGACCATACCTAATTGGCGGTTTGACAACGTGGGCCAATAGACAAACGACGTGTTCGTTTGGACCGGAACTCCATTGATGTAAAGGATCGTGTTGGTGGAGCCTGAGTTAGTGGAACCGTAAGTAAGTGCGATTTGCATCCACGTTGTCGAGGGGAAGTTGGTCATGTAATTCAAAATGGTGTTCGTGCCGCCGCCATTGGAAGCTGTGACAAATTGGATGGCACCATAGTATAACCGCAACGACCACTCATCCGAGCCGTTCGGTGTTCCCAAATAGACAAACGGTGCGTTCCCACTCGGCCCGTCAGCGTTGGGCTTAAACCAAAATCGCAATGTCCCGTGCCGGCAATTGATGTTGGCCCAGCCGTTGCTCCCGACATCAGGATAAGTGATCTGGCTGGCCGGGTCGCTATTGATAACCAGCGCCGTCCCGCTCCAACTAGGCATAAGTGCGACGTTGTCAACGGAAAGCGGAATCTGCCCCTGTTCGGCATACAAAAGCGGCGAATCAAACCGCCAATAACCCAAACGACAAGGGGTGAAGTTCGTAGCTGCGGGCGCAGCGAAGCCGTCAACGTTTGTCTGTAACATGTCGCTGCGGCCTGTATAGTAAGTGTCGGTCATGTTGTTGGTGTTGCCACCAAAATAAGGGAAACCTGCCGCTATTTCTTGGGCCGTCAACGGGTAGTTGAAGGTTTCCAGGTCCGCCAATTGGCCCATAACTGGTTGGTCCCCATACTGGAAGCTGCCGATGGAAAAACCATTGTTAAGTCCCGATGCCGGAGGGTAAAAAACATTTCCAAGTCCCACGTTATACATATACACGCCGTTGCTGCATTGCGGCCAACAGGCGGTGGCCAACAAGACCCCGTTCGTGTAAAGAGCCATGTTGGTGGGACTATACGTCAGGACCATTTGGTACCAGAGATTTGATTGAAAAGTGACCGGCACACCATTATATGCTCCGCTCTTGAATGAATACTCTTGATAATATTCGCGGGAGTTCGTTGAGGAGCCGACCGTGATTAAACTGACGCCAGTCCCATCAACTGCGTTCTGTATCCCAAAACTCCAATAATCGTCGCCAGAGCTGGAAGACTCCTGAGTTGAAAGAAACGTGAAGGCACTGGTCGGCTCGGAGGAGTCTATAGTATTCCAATTCGGCTGGAACCAAAATCTGATTGTGCCGTTGCCTGGGTTGAAAAAATTGCTCCCGTTGGTGTTTGCCGGATAAACTAACTGGCTATAGTTGGTGCTGCTATTATTGGTAATCACAAAGGCCTGGCCGCTCCAGGCATTCGTCAGAAAAACATTGTTGCTCGTCATAGCTGCAACCGACACATTGGTCGTGCCGAAATTCCAATACCCCAGCCGAAAATTCTGGGGTGTCCACCCGAAAATGGAGGCTCCCTGATTGTAAATTGCGAACGGATTCAGCGTGTCGGCCACGTTCAAATCGAGCGGGTAATCGGGAAGCCCATTGCCGTCGGTATTCAATGGCACGCCGTCAACATCGGTGGCTACATAATGAAAGCCGATGCTCACCATGTTTGTGCCGTCAAGCGCGTTATTGGTGGTGACGGTGTAATAGTTCAGACCCGCCGCCACCGCAGATTGGCTCCCTGCGTAGATCAAATTCGTGAGATTTGTAGGGTAGTAGTAATTTCCAAGCGCGCCGACCTCATAAGCAGGACTATTGCTGAGTATGACCGAGTTGTTTGTAGGCATCAGCATTCCGTCGTATATCGTGACGTATGCGTTATTGCTGCAAACAATCGTTTCTGCATAGTTGGCGATTATAGTTTGGTCGAACAAGTTATCAACGAACGTCCATGTGCCACCCGAATCAGTTGTCAAATATCCACCCAAAAACAGGTTGTTGCAAAACCCAAACGGAATCCCTGCACCGTTCACATCATAGTTCTCAAAACTAAAAAAAGTGTTTACCCGATGAAAGAGGCAATTAGTAAACGCAAGACCCGCATTGGCCGAAAACACTAGTCCGCTATAGAACTGGCAATTCTCAAATTGAGCAACGCACGGCGGGGACAGCCAATCATAACCAAGGGCGACGAAGGATGAACCGCTCGCCACGGACCAATTCACGAAAGCAAAGCTAACGCTGTTCGTGCCCCACTCCAATGCTTGAACCAGGCAATAGTCGCCAAGCAAAGGCTCTTCTTGGACGACGTTGTAACCAACAATCCAATTCGGTTGCGCAGCCGTCCCCAAACAGGCAAGTCCACCAGACTCTTGCACCACAATCCCATTTGTAGGAACCGTAGCAATGACAGTGCCAGGCAAAATCGTCATAGTGCCATTGTTAATGACTAACGACGATATTTCGTAGTCAATTGCATCATAATGATATCCAAGGTCTGGTCCACCTCCTGACATGACCCAATTTGTGTCTCTTGTCACCTGAGGCACTAAATTGGTATTCGACGTGAAAAATACATTGGAAATCAGTGTGGGCGGATAGGTTGTCATGCTTTGCAAGTCGGCCAGAGTCTGAGCATCAATATTGGTGGTTCCAGCCCCTTGATAAGGGCTGCCGTTGGTCAGATAATATCCGCCAGCTCCAACAGGTTGGTAAATTCCTGACCCACTGCTCGCCCACACTGAATGGTCAAAATAAGAGAAATTGGTGCCACCGGCCACGGCGGTAAAAATTGAATTGGTAACGGCGCCTGTATAAAAGGTGCCGGGATAGCCAACCCCGTACGGTGCGGCAAATATCGACGTATTATCAGCCGTTATATTCTCGCCATTGACAGAAAACACCGATCCCAGCACCATGCAACCGAGATTCGCTGCCAGAATGTTCTGCAAATTGAGTTCATTAGTGACGGTCGCACCATTATATCCGTCACCGAAGTACATTCCAACATTACAAGATACAAACTGGCAGTGTCTTAAGGTGACCGTCGTCTCAGGAACGTCCTCGGTGATTGCCACGGCCGCATACGAAAAACGTGCATGGGATATTGTCGCCACGGGAGGACTTGCGAACATACAAACGAAATAGCAAGAGCCTAACGAAGGCATACCCGTGCTGCCATTGATGGGGTCGCCCACACTGTTATCATTGCAGTCAGTGAAAACGGTCGGCGCGTAGCTATTTCCATTAAATCCGAAGCTTCCGCCGGTAACATCCGCCAGAGACAGACCATATACGGGAAGTGTGTTGCTGAATTTTACGACTGTGCCTGGCTCAAAGACATTGGAACCAACCATCCACACTACATTTGACACGCAGTAGGTCGTGTTTCCTTGGAATACGAAGTTCGTTACAGTGCCGCTCACCAACGAATAATCAATCTCGAATCCTGCTCTGCTTGGCCCGGCCTTGGCAATTCTCATGGGCTGGGCGGGCGAGGTAGGCGCCACGCTGCTTGGCCTTGGCCGCAGCGGGAGCAAGGAAGCCGTCGCTTTGATCCGACCCGCTCCCGGTTTGGTGATGGAAGCATGCGGCGGCAGGTTTTGGACAGCGTTCGAAACGGCATTATAAGGAAGCTGCTCAATTAAGAATGTTCTGCCATTTTGCTCGACCCAGCGTTTGATAACATGGGGCCGTCCGAGCGGGGGCGCATTAGTTTGAGTTGAAAACGCCTCGCCTTCCACCATTTTCATGTCTCCAAAATCTAGCAATAAATCGTCCGTGATTCCGCCGGTTGTTCCCTCACTTTTCTCAGGATTGGGTGAGGAAAAGAATTCGGTCCATACTTGCAGCATCGTTGAGTCGTTGTTTAAACCAGGAAAGGAGTCCGGGGCTGGCAAGGCTGTGCGGAGCACTACGTTTTGTTCCAGTCCAGATAATTTGTTGATGTATTTCAGGTCTGCCGTGATGCTTCCGGAAAAGCAATTGGAGTAAATCACCTCGTGATCACCGACGAGCGTGCCTTGACTGCTTTGAAGGGAACCCAAAAGGACATTGCTGCCGGTAACACGGTCAAAGTAGGATAGGCCATAAACGCTTGAGACGAAGTGATTTCCAGATGGTGTCGTTACTTGGACCGCACCGCCCGCCGCTGCCGCATCATCCGCAAAAGTCACCGAATGCTGCGTATTGGACGCTGCCGCTCCGCTGGCGACGATGGCAACGGTGGGGTCCGCGTCAACCCACGCATTGCTCTCCGCTGAAAACCTGCACAAGCCACTGCCTAACTCCGTAAACGATTGAAGGTTGGTTCTTACGAGGCCGCTGGCGTTGGTGCTCAGATGAGCCCTCTGCCACATACGCGAGTTGGCCGAGCGTTGAACAATGGAATAGTCACTGGAAGAAGATGTGTTGATCGTACTGGCCACCGGCGTTTGTGCTGGGCAAGCGATAGCGCATAAAAAGAGAAGCCCAACCTGAAAAAGCATTCCAGCGATGCATTGTGTTGTTCGGGGATGTGTTTTCATACATGCCTTTATAGGAATGGCAGACCGCCATTGAGGAGGATAAGCCTGGAGCTAGAATTCCCCATGCGGGGATTCTCGCGAGCGCTGCATCGAATTTCAAACTGCGTCTTCATGCCCGAAACCTTTCCAAAGTTTGAAAACAACCTCCAAACTACACATCGCATCCACACGCGAGACGCAAGTTTGCTTCGTGCCTTCGGGAGAGGACCATTGCTGCTTTCGCATGAGCAAGTCAAGAGATTTCTTGAAGCGTTGGGATTGGGAAGGGAACAGCATTAGCCGGTTTTGCCCTTTTAGGCAAATTCTCCCTCCTTTTGCAATTCCGATTCTACCTCGCCCATACGCCTCGCATGATCTAGAAAGGTCCAATCCGACAATCTGAACGACACCGCCAGTGTAAGGAATCTGGCCCCTGCGGCAAACTTGCCGTCGTCGGCAAAATTACACGCCTTGGTTATTGCATCGACTGGTTTATACTGTGTCCATGTGGCATCCAATCGGAGGAATAAAGGATCGGAGTTCTTTTATGCTCAGTCGTATCAAATTGTCACTTTGCACCAGTTCTGAAAACCACTCTGTATGGTCACAAACAGGGAAAAGTCGGCTTTGAAGAGCCTTGAATCCATTTTTACATTGGTAGGTAAGGGTATTTCCGGAAACGAAAAGTTCTGGAAAGATTAAACGCATGATCTGCTCTTTTTCCCTGGATTTCGCCATTTCGTAATAGCCTGCGCCATATTTTAGGAGTTCTGAAAGTTTTACCAGGTCGTTGATGACTTCGTGCATGGAGGCGTCGGATGCTTGCTCGGAGTCTTGCAGGGAGGAGAGGTTAGCATTGAGCGCATTTTCCTCTTCCTGAAACTTTCCGGCGAATACACACCCGTTTTAAGGAGCGACAGCTTGTTGGTCCTCAAATATGCCAGATCCTCCCGGAGCTTCTTCTTGCGACGTTCGTTTTCCTCAAGCTCCTTATGCCGCTTTATTTCAAAGAAGGAAATATCAGTCTTGGTGCGGGCCTGCAAGCCGGCAAGTTCCTCATCGGTGAATGACAGGCTTGAAAAGCATTTGCCCACCTCCTGCTCAAGGAAGCTGAGATTAAAATTCTTGCGTGGGTTCGGGCAACCTGGCTTACATCGAACAGAGAAATACTGAATGCCTTTTTGCGTGTATGGCGTATAAACCCTCCTGCAATCGGTGCAACGGGCCAACCCGCGAGCTGGCAAGTCGAGCGTCTCGGTATAATGGACGCTCAATCTTTTTCGCTTGAGAACCTGTTGCGCCTTGTTGAAAAGCTGCTCGGTTACGAGCGGCTGATGGCTTTGGCTCGGAATATATGTGCCGTCAACTCCCAAAATCTTGCCAGTGTAAAATGGATTGGTCAGGATTCTGTGGATCATCGTCACCGTCATGGGCCGTGAAATCGCTTCGATTTTAATATCCTCTTCTTCCTCCGCAAGCATCTCGTCCGGGGTTCTTCTGCGCCTGGCGGCCACGGTGGTCAATCCCTGCTGATTGGCCCATTCTGTCAAATCCGACAGGCTCCACTCCTTGGTTGCCAGGTGTTCGAACATCTGCCTGATAATCGGGGACCGTACGGGATCAAATGGTTTGTGCTCCATTTTGCCTTCGTTGAGATAACCGATGGGTGCCTTGTAGGTGCAGATGCCGCGCTCGCGCAAATTTTCCATCGTTTTGGTCACTTTTTCGGCAGTGACCCGCGAATGATGCGCCGCAACCATGCCATCAATGTCCATATGAAGCGCCCCTGCGCTCGTTTTGTCGTACGTGGCAAAGACGAACCGCACGTCAATCCCTTTCTTCATCAACTTTCGCACGACCGTATCGTCGCCCCGGTTGCGGCTGACCCGATCCCAGCAGAGGACGATAATTCCCTTGAATGAACCCCTGCTGAGGAATTGAACAAGCCGCTGGAATTTAGGCCTTTCGATCCGGTATTGGACCATGCCGCTCGCGGTCACGGTGATTTCGTCGCCCTCCTTAAATCCTGAATGCCGTTCCGAGATGATGCCGCCCACTGAGAAGCCCTCAATGGTGACTGGCGCTATGGGCAGCTTTTCCCGCCCTGCGAACTTGGTGTTCTCCGTTCGTTGATACGGAATGGAATTCTTCTGATTATTGGGTTCATCGGTGCTCTTGCGCGAGTACACGAGGTAGCAATTCCGGTATTTACCCGCGACTATGTCTTTTAGTGTTTGCTGTTCCGTTTTGGTTTTCTCCATTGATAATGGATGACGCGGGGTTTTTTGATATTTTCCCGTTGCGAATGGTGAACCCCTCTGAGATGAGCCGGTTGTGTATCGCTCTTAAAACCTCCCCAAGCTCCTGCAAGGACTCTATGGTTTCCTCACTGAAATGGCATGGCTGCCTGGATTTGCTTTCTTCATTCTTGGACGGGTCTTGTGACTGGCTGCCCGGCGAAGTTTTATCCAATGATTCAAACGACGAATGATGGTCCATGCAGCCGATTGTATCGGCAAACCGAAATGGTGGTAGGCCAGTACTATTGCCGTTTGCGGCAAAAAATACACTTGACATTTGGGCTGGGCTCACCCCTCACCCTTTTGGAAAACGGAAACCCTTTTTGAGGAGTACACTATGCTAACGTACCCAAACGGTACGTCAACCAGGCCGCAAATGGACAAATGCCAGTTTACCGATGCCTGGTTGCAGGAAAAAGACGCGCGAATTTATCTCATCCGGCAAGTTTGCCGGCACGGTAGTGGTCGCTTGCGAAGATATTCACAACCTCGCATGTTTTCTAGCTGGATATTTCGTGATTAAATATATCTGACCCGCCGAGTGTAAATGCTCGGCCTTTTCTGTCGAAACTTGCCGCAAGCGGCAAATGTTCGCGTCTAGGGCAGGCTTATCAATCAGCTATTGTGGAGGCATGAACTCCACCGGGGAGTTCTTTCAAAACCAAACAAATGGCATCATCACGACTCCCTAATTATTTGCGAAAACATCGCAAGCGTCTCGGTCTTTCCCAGGACGACGTCGCCTATCTGTTGGGGGCGGAAAGCGGCGCCAAGACTTCCCGATACGAGCGGTTTGCCCGCGAGCCCGGATTCCGCACGGCGCTCGCATGTGAAGCGGTGTTCCAAAAACCGATCCGGGAACTGTTCGCCGGGCTTTATGAGCAGATTGAGCGGGAAGTCGCGGAACGGGCCAAAAAACTCGCCCTTAAGACCAATCATAGAAATCCTGGCCACCAAACTACCAGTAAGCGCGAAACACTCAAACGCATTGCCGCAGCGAAATCTAAGAAACCACGAAACTAATGAGCAAACGCACGCATCGAAAAAATGACCTTGTCTTGGCGATTGCGCCGTCATCGCGGGGCTTCGGCTTTGCCGTTATGGAAGGCATGATCACATTGTACAATCCTGCGGTGCTGATGCTGGAAGATGCCCCTGCCAAAGGGTCACGGCGCTCTCGTCGCATTCGGAACGTCACCAAAAAAATCATCGCTACGGCAGCGAGCCGACAGGCGGAGGTTGCGTTGTTATCGCGAGATCAGGTGATGCGGGCCTTTTTTAAGGATGGAATTGGGAGCAAGCATACGATTGCCCGCATCCTCGCCATGCGTTTCCCAGAGGAACTTGGCCATAGGCTTCCACCAAAACGCAAGCCCTGGAGAAGCGAGGATTACCGGACGGGCATTTTTGACGCGGTGGCACTCGCGGTCGCAAAACAATTGTGGCAAGAATGATCTCCACCGCTCCAAGCCGAGTTGGATTTTATTCGGAATCTGCGGCGTTGTAGACTCAAAATGGGTCTTGGTTTTGGTTGCAAATTGAATTCACTCTGGCATGGACATGCTGTCTGGGTATGGTACCACTAACGAAGCTCAAATAGACCCCCATTCTCACTTTGAAGCCGTTTCGTCAACGCCGGAAGTCGTTGCAGAACAGAGAATTCCCACTGGTCGCATCCTCGAAAATTCATTCGTTATTCTCACTTTTATTCCCACTTTGCAAGCTTTGCGGATGGTGAAGTTTCGTAAATCGTTGATAATGAATGATGGGAGTGAGAATGGAGCGGGTGA
>Ga0206802_1001_pt1 | contig 25275 bp, 26 predicted proteins | sample Alteio_BWOrgCont_63_FD_152902 | JGI IMG/M metagenome (GOLD analysis project Ga0206802, IMG submission 152902) | Enriched cells from forest soil in Barre Woods Harvard Forest LTER site, Petersham, Massachusetts, United States -... | ecosystem: Environmental > Terrestrial > Soil > Temperate forest >... | reverse complement strand
GTAGAATAAAAAAAAGTTCATTTTTCTTAAGGTTTTTATTTAAATAGTTGGTAACGGTATTGACGGTATTTACCCACTGGGCGTCATTACCGACATAAATTTGACCGCCTGGGGCATTCAGGAATTTATCTGGTTTGCAGGAATTCCGAGTATCTATCCATTCATTTAATGTGGTGAGGATAAAAAGAAAAAGACAGCAACCCGCGATAAAATAACGGATTTTCTTAGGCAAAAATGATGCCGCGGTCGCGATCATAAAGAAGCAGAAGAATAGCATAAAGGGCTGTGCCCAGAAGAAACGGTACCAGGTATTGCTGACGATAAATTCGTGGAAATTAAGAATAATAAAAATCCATAAAATGCATTGGACCAGCCAGAACTCGCGGCGTTTATCATTAAATTTTCTGGTCAATGAAATACACAAGCCTGTGATGATGGATCCATAGATGATCGGGTACATGGATATTTTGAATAGGGCCCCCAAAAATGTTAAAAGTGACGTAGGATTTAATAATTGGGCTGGATTATTGGTCATTAAGATTGAAGATTTAAGGAAAGAAAGCCAGTCGTCTAAAAAAAGGATGTAGTATTGGGTCCATAATCCTTGAATGCTTTGAAGGGGAGTAGAGGTGATCGTTTTATTATTGCCAAAATAAGGAAGGCATTGATTGATCTCAGTATTTGTCAGGCCATGGAGTAAAAAGAAGTAAACAGCGGCCCACATCAGTGGGATGATTAAAAGGCTTCCTATTGTCATTCTGAGCCCGAAGGGCGAAGAATCTTGATATATATGAGATCCTTCGCGCAGCCTGCCCTCGAGCGAAGCGAAGGGCTCAGGATGACGATAAGTGGGGCTTTGCAACACTTTTATAATAGTAACGGATATCACCGTCGCCACAAGGGCGCTGAAGCCATAATTTATTTTGACAAAACCTATCATCAGGCAGATGCCCAGCATCAAAAAAGTGTTTTTAGGATCATGCTGGCGAAGGTATTTTAAGATCAACCAAAGAAGCATCAGGAAAAAGACAATGCCCCCGATGTGATTGTAAGTATAGAAGAAATCCTGTTGCTGCAGCATGAAGAAAGATGCCGCCAGAAAAGCCCAGGAGCTGCTCATCACTTCGCAGGAAGCCAGATAAAAAAATAGGCAGGCCAGGACGCTTAAGATGGCTTTGCCTAAAAGAATGCTGGAAATCTTTAACCCGAAAAGGATGTTGAACAGGGCATAATAATAGGGCATGAAGGGCCCATATTCCCACCACATGTCTTTGTAGAGGTGTTTTCCTTGCGAAATCTGCGCGAAGGTGTAAAGATCGCGGCCATGGTCTTCTTGGGAAAGGATGTATTGATAGTGAAGTGTCGGCCAGAAAAAGAGAATAGCTGCCAGGAGGGCTAAAAAGAGAAAGCATTTCTTCATCGTTTATTTTTATACCATGGATTTTCTTTGAGAACCAAGATTTTATGATTTTTCTTAAGATTTTATAATTACAAAATGTTATATTGTTACAATGAATAATCTAAAGAACGGGTTTATTGCGGGAATGAGGACGATTGGGGGATATATGATTTATAAATATTTAACGGGTTTTATATTTCTATTTTTACTTCTCAGTGGCGTTGTGCGTGCTCAAGATGCAGATCTTCAGTCAACGGTAGATTATAAAGTTAACAAGATGAAAACAGCATTAAAATTGACGGATAGCCAGGCAGAAGCTATAGGGCCGATTATCAAAGATTATTTAATTAAACGCGCGGCAGTTTTAGAGGAAGTGGCAGGAGAGGGGATAGTTGACCATGTTTCTGTAAAAGGGACATTGAAGGCATTAAAAGAGAATGAATATCAGAAGTTGGGTAAAATTTTAAGCGAAGATCAGATGAAGAAATGGATCAATAAAGAAAATTTAATGGCAACGCTTAATCCTGATAGCTTAGAATCTTCAGTGGATGATGGCCCAACTTTAACGGCAGAGGGGGCAAATTTTAAATTTTAATTTAGAGGCATATTGTCAAAAAAACCTTCTATTTTTAGCGATTATTATGGTATAGTATCCACTTATTTATTTTTACCTTAGGCCTACCCGGGCCAAGCATTAGGAATATCAAAGGACCTGAAAAGTATTAATATTTTATAATTATTATTTAATCTTTTCTTAATTTAAATTTTGTTAAAATTATTATTCAACTCAGTTAGGGCTCTTTTACAATGAATAAGCGTCGTGTGGTTATAACCGGTTTGGGTGTGCTTGCCTGCAACGGCATCGGCCGTGACAACTTTTGGCAAGCTAATGTGCAGGGACGCTCAGGGATAGGTAAAATCACCCGTTTTGACGCAGAGGAATTTGAGACGCGTATTGCCGGTGAGATTAAGGATTTTGATCCTTCTCAATTTATGCCAGCTGAGGTGGCTAAAAAAGTTGACAAATTTGTACATTTTGGATTGGCCTGTTCCGAAATGGCCATGCAAGATAGTGGGTTAGATTTAGGAGTTCTAGACAAACATAAGGTTGGGGTCATCATCGGTTCGGGTTTGGGCGGGATGATGTTCCACGAAGAGCAGATGGTGGCGATTCTTGAACGGGGTGTGAATCGCATCAATCCTTCTTCAGTACCTAGGATTTCTCCTAACGCAGTATCCAGCCATATTGCCATTCGGTATGGTTTTCTGGGGCCCAATATGGTTATCTCAACAGCTTGTGCTTCTGGTAGTCATGCTATTGGTGAAGCCTTTCGAAAGATTCAATGGGGCGATATGGATATTTGCGTGACCGGAGGGGTGGAAGCCACCTTGACGCGTTTGAATTTCGGAGCGTATTGCGCCTTGAGGGTGGTGTCTAAGAAAAATGACCCCCCTGAGGAAGCTTCCCGGCCTTTTGATTTACAGCGCGACGGTTTTGTTTTGGGTGAAGGCGGCGGCGGGATTATTTTGGAAGAATTAAGTCACGCGCTTGCAAGAAATGCTCCGATTTACGCTGAAGTAACTGGATATGCCAGTAATTCAGGAGCAAAGCACATGGTCATGCCTGATTTAACTGGTGAGGACGCGGCCCGTGTAATGTCTGACGCCCTTAAAGACGCGAATATAAGCCCCACGAAAGTGGATTATATAAACGCTCACGCAACGTCAACAGTGGCTAATGACCGCGCGGAGACCAAGGCCATTAAAGCTGTCTTTGGGGATCAAGCGTATAAAATACCGATCTCTTCAACAAAGTCTATGATCGGTCACAGCCTTGGGGCTGCGGGAGGCATAGAAGCGGTGGTTTGCGCATTAGCCATTAAAAATAAGTTTATTCCACCGACCATCAATCTCAAGGTCAAAGACCCTGAATGCGATTTAGACTATGTGCCGCTTGAAGGGCGTAATGCCAAATTGAATACCGTTTTGTCAAATTCATTTGGTTTTGGTAATTGTAACGCGTGCATTGTTTTTTCAGACTTCAAAGGAGATTAAGTCCATGACATATAGTGAAGTGGAAGGTATCGTTAAAGAAGCATTAGCCAAGCAATTGACCATGGATATAGCAAAAATTAATTTAGATTCCCGTTTGGTTGAAGATTTAGGGATAGATTCTTTTGGATCAGTGGAAGTCGCGTTTGAATTGGAAGAAAAATTTGATATCAAAATTCCGGACGCGGCCCTTTATGAAGCCAAGACCGTCAAAAACATTGTGGACTATATAGCCTCTGTGAAAGAGGGAAAGTAGCAGACATGTCGGTTGCTTTTTCATTTAATTTAAAAAATTTGTTTAAGTCCTCTCCAAAGACGGACCTACCTGATAATGGTATTGAATTGCCTGGGCAAAATGGCGATGCTATTATCCTTATCCATGGCATGACAGGGACCCCGCATGAAATGCGGTTTTTGGCCAATTATTTAAACCGCCAGGGCTATGCTGTTTATTGTCCCCGTTTGGCCCATCATGGAGCGCCGCTTCATATACTTCAAATGAGCAAATGGCAGGATTTTTATCAAACCGTCCGTCAATCTTATTTGCAGATTCGAGGCAAGTATAAGCATGTTTACACCGGTGGTCTTTCCATGGGAGCTTTGTTGGCCCTGCTTTTGGCGGATGAGTTTAAAGGCGAAATAGACGGGGTCAGCTGCCTTTCACCGACGTTATTTTATGACGGCTGGAACACGCCCTGGTATAGCTTCATGCTGCCTTTAGCCTATAAGACCCCTTTGAAGTATTTCTTCTATTTCAAAGAAGAGCCGCCTTACGGCATTAAGAATGAAGCCGTCCGCCGCCGCATACATGAATTTTACTGTAAGGCTGATTTAAATAATATGGACCAGGTGCAGCAGTATGGGTACCCATTTTTCCCTTTGACATTGTTATACCAACTAGAAAAATTAGTAAAACATTTAAGCGGACGTTTAGAAGGGATTTCGACACCTGTTCAGCTCATTCAAGCCAAGCATGATGATATGAGCAGCGTGCGTAATTCTGAATTTATTTATAACCGGGTGAAATCTGATCGAAAAGAATTAGTTCTTCTGCATAATTCTTACCACATCATCACCGCAGACCAGGAGCGCAATACGGTGGCCATGCATATGCAACGGTTTTTTTCGAACAACCGTGAATGTCCGGCGACTATTGAGGAGTGTCCGGTTTGAGGACCATGAGGACCGGCCAGCCTATTCCAGCGTAAAATAATATGTCATTTACAAATCGTCTTCATCAAATAGAATCCAAACTGCAGGTCAAATCGCCCATTGTTTTATCCAATTGCCGGGTATTCTTTGATTTTGACAATACCATGACAACGTCAGACGTCCTGGATGATGTTATCCGGCGTTTTTCCATCAACAGCCAATGGGAGATTTTGGAAAAGGCCTGGCATGACGGGAAAATCGGTACCAAGGAATGTTTGGAAGGGCAGTTAAGGAATGTGCGGCTTAATAAAAGCGCCTTGCACAATTTCCTTAAAAAAGTGGAACTTGATCCTCATTTTCACCAGCTTTTGGCCTTGCTCGTCAGGGAAGGCATTAAGCCTGTTATTTTAAGTGATAATTTTACCTATATCATCGAATGGATTTTAAAATACCATGGCATTAAAGATTTAAAAGTTTACGGCAATTCCCTGCGTTTTTACCGCGAGCATGTTATCCCGTCTTTTCCCTATGATAACCCGTTTTGTCTTTCCTGCGCTCATTGCAAGAAAATCCATTTAACCAAGGATAAAACAGAGAACAAATTGATTGTCTACGTGGGGGATGGCCGTTCGGATTATTGCCCAGCGCGGGTGTCTGACGTTGTATTTGCCAAGGATAAATTATTGAATTTCATGACAAAAGAAGAATTGCCATGTGTTGCTTATAAAGATTTAGGTGATGTGCAACATTATTTTCAAGAGCTATTAATCCATGGCAGAAAGAAACATTGAAGATAATTTAGATCAAATGAACGACGAACAATTACTAGCTTTGGAGTCGAAATACTGTTCTTGGGGGGACACTGTCCATTACGCCAAACAGTTGAATATATTCCGTGATGCCCAAGGTATTTATTTGTACGATTCCCAAGGCAACGAATATTTAGATTTGCAGATGTGGTATTCCGCGGCCAATTTCGGTTATAAAAATAAACGTCTGAATGATGCCCTTAAAAAACAAATCGATACCCTGCCGCAGTTAGCCTGCCAGTATTTGCATGAAGAGAAGATCAGGTTGGCCGCGACTATTTCTCAGGACATCGAGAAGAAATTTGGTGTCAAAGGCCGGGTGCATTTTAATGTGGGGGGAGCGCAGGCCATTGAGGATGCCATCAAGGTGGTGCGTAATCATACAGGCAAGATACCCATGTTTGCCTTTATGGGCGGGTATCACGGGCGTACGCTCGCGGCAACAGCCATCACCTCAAGCTACCGTTACCGGGAGCATTTTGGGCATTTTTCCGACCGTGCCAATTTTATCCCGTATCCCTATAAATTTCGCTGCACAGCCACCCAGAAGAAAGAATCCTGCTGCGATCTTTCCTGCTTAAAGCCATTTGAGAAATTATTTGAATCGGAATATTATTCCGTGGTCAATCCCAAAAATAATAAATGTGAATACGGGGCCTTTTTTGTCGAGCCTGTTCAGGCCACAGGCGGGTACATTGTCCCGCCCATGAATTATTTTAAGGAATTAAAGAAAACTCTCGATAAGCATCAGGTGCTGTTTGTCGCTGATGAAATTCAGATGGGTTTTTACCGTACCGGCAAATTATGGTCTATTGAGCATTTTGACGTGGTGCCGGATATCATTGTTTTTGGTAAGGCTCTGACTAATGGTCTTAATCCAATTTCCGGGATTTGGGCCAAGGAAGAGCTGATCTCACCGGATGTTTTCCCGCCGGGCATGACTCATTCTACATTCTCTTCTAATCCGCTGGGGACAGCGGCTGGTTTGGCGGTCATGGAACTTATCGCAGATTCAAATTTTGCCATCGACGTTCCTAAAAAAGGAGCATACTTTTTAAAGAAACTCAAAGACCTGCAGAAAAAGTATCCGTACATCGGAGAAGTAGACGGCCTAGGCCTTGCCTTGCGCATTGAAATGTGCCAAAAAGACGGTTTTACGCCCAATCGTGAACTGACCGATACCATCATGAACATAGGCCTTAGAGGAGGCCTTGAAGCCGGCGGCAAAAAACGCGGCCTGATCCTAGATATCGGCGGCTACTACAAAAACGTCTTCACCCTTGCCCCTTCCCTATACATCACCGAAGAAGAAATTGATTTAGCGCTGATGCTTTTTGAAGAAGCTTTGCAAAAAGCGTTGGCCTTAACTGCTAGCTGATCGCGGTTAGAATAATTCCCAGAGTTATAAGTAAGGTGCCGATTAGTTTGGTGGTATTGATTCTTTCTTGCAGGAAAAAATGGGCGGCGAAGAGGGCGAAGATGTATTGGATGCTGCCTAGTAGGTAAACATAATTTAAGTCGCCGCTGTTAAGGGCTGCAAACCAGAAAAGCATTCCTATCACCATTGTCCCGGCACCTATCCACAGGACGGGAAGATTAAGAATACCTTCCAATAATTTAAATATCCAAGACCTTTGATCAGTGCCGTTGATATTAAGGCGGTCAGCACCTTTTTTGAAATAGATCTGGCCCAAGGTCATCCAAAATTCAGCGATAAGTACAAGGATAAAAGCTTTACTCATGGTTTGCCTTCCTTCGAAGGGCTTTGGGAGACAAAATAGATGCCCAGCACAATTAAAACAAGGGCTGCCCATCGCAATGGCGGTACAAATTCATGCAGGAAGACAACGGAGGCGATCGGTATGACAATATAACTGCTGCTGGCCAAAGGAAGGGCGACACTTAAATCTATTTTAGAAAGAATATACATCCACAGGAAGAAATTAGAAACATAAAAAATCAGCCCTCCCCAAAAGAAAAAGATATCCGCGTTAGCAAAATTAAACAGGTGATGGAAAAAAGAGGGGATGCTGTTTAAATCACTTTCCCCAAGCCCCTTTTTCATTAAAAGCTGGCCTGCCGTGTCTATCAGATCATTGAGCACAAGAAAAATGAATATTTTAAGAGGCACGTGATTTACTTTTGTGATTTTTTCCATCGTTTAAGTGCCGGGTCAAAATTCTCAAATTTAAGAAGAGCGCAGAGGCATTTTAAACCAGGGCGCATTATTTTATGACGGACTTTGACATAAAGATAAACCGGCACAAGATTGAATTTAAGCCTGCGTTTGGGTTCATAACCGGTGGCGCCCATTTCGTAGGTTTTAATCCCCTCGCTCAAGCACCAGCTCATCATTTCTTTAAAACGAATAAAGTACAGGTGATAGGTCTGATTAGGAGTATAGTCAAAACCCAGGTAATAGTCGAGCATAAGATTTTCTGAAACCAGGCAAAAAGCAAAAGCAACTAATTTGCCGTTGATGCGCCACAAAAAGAACTTAGTCTCCCGGGGCATGTTTTTTGAGATTAATCTAAAGAATTCTTTGGGGACAATTTCAAAGCCCAAATCATGTGTCTCAACAGCTTGAAGATAAAGGCTGTAAACTTCATTGAGGGTTTCTTCATCCAGGGCGTCCACGATATTTGATTCGATCTTGATTTTTGAAGATTTTTTGAGTTTTCTGCGGTAATCATAACGGCTCGAGGGCCCAAGGGTGGTTAAATACTCTTCAAAATCAGAAAAGTTTAAATTCATCCGGGTCATGGGTAAGCTGTCGATTTTCAAGAACCCGTTTTGTAAAAGAGGATTTAAAAGGGTGTCATAGCTTTTATCAAAGTCTTTGAAAGCAAGGATCGGGGCATGGATTTTGCGTGCCAGTGCTTCCATACGCGCTTCAATGGCTTGCAGGACGCCTGAGTAGCTTTGAACAATGGCCATCTGCCCCTGGCCCATGGGGATGCCGCACACAAGGGCTTTGATGCTAAAAAGATTGGGGAATACTTTTTTAATTGTGTTTGTAAATTTGCGCAAGGGGCCGTTGATGCTGGTATCCAGGGAATAATCAACTGTAAAGCAGGGGGCGGCGCCTACTAATTGTTTGTGTGAATAAACGAGGATGTAATAAAAGGAAAACTGGTCAAATTTGGATTCATCCAGTGTTTTGAAGAAATGGTAGCGTTCCGGCACATGGGGGAATATTTTATTGAATTCTTCAGGGGATATGTCTTCAATCTTCCTGATGACGCGTGTTCGCAGGTGACGTTTTTTAAACTTACGGGAAATTTTCATTTTTGGAATTCTATCAGGTAGGCTAAGTAAGGTCAAAATGATATTTTTTTTCAATGACAAAGGTTTTATTTACATTTAATATGTCCACATGGCTTTGCTGATAATTCTTACCTTCCTTTCCGCTTTTTTATTATTTCAAATTGAGCTTGTCATCGCTAAGTTATTCCTTCCTAATTACGGCGGCAGTTATTTGGTGTGGGGGGCATGCATTGTTTTTTTTCAGGCGGTTTTGCTCTCAGGATATGTTTTTGCCCATTGGCTTTTAAGGCGTTTAGGTACATCTGGCTATTTAAAGCTGCATTTATGGCTTTTGTTTATCCCACTCCTATTTTTTCCCTTACGTGATTTTCATCTTTCGTTCACTGGCAATTCTTTGCCTTTAGTTTTAGATATATTTTGGCGCCTGATCGTGACCATTGGGCCTGTTTTTTTTGTTTTGTCAACGATGAGCATGGTGACCCAAAGCTGGCTGGCGGCGTCCTTGCTCAAAGGACGCGATAATCCCTATGGGCTTTACGCGGTTTCAAATTTAGGCTCATTCACAGCCCTTTTGACCTACCCATTTGTTTTTGAGCAATATTTGACCAATACCGAACAGTTACAAATTTGGCGTGTCTTATATCTTATTTTAGCCTTTGGTAATGTGCTAGCTTGGCGCTTGATTAAAATAGATGGGCAACCGATACCTATTGATATTGGTCATTCTGAGGCTGAAGGCCGAAGAATCTCAATGAGATCCTTCGCGCAGCCTGCCCTCGAGCGAAGCGAAGGGCTCAGGATGACAGAAAATGTTTTATTACGTTGGCTTTGTTTAGGTGCTGCCGGTGTTGTCATGTTCATGTCGGTGACCAATATCATCACGTATGAAGTGGCCCCTGTGCCCTTGCTGTGGGTGATCCCTTTGGGGATTTATTTGATGGCCTTTGTTTTTAATTTCAAGAAAAATCCCTGGTGCCCATCCTGGATTATTCGTTCTATCGGCCCTATCATTGGTTTGCAGGCAATGATGTATTTCCTGGCGCAAAAGCATTTCTTGCCGGTGATTCTTGTTATTATCCTGCTTTGCGCCTTTTTATTTTTTATCTGTATGTACACCCAGCATCAATTGATCCGAGCCAAGCCTTCCTCGAGCAGGCAGATGACACTGTTTTATGTGATGATTTCCCTGGGCGGGTTTTTAGGTGGCATATTGACAAGTTGGATCATTCCTTTGATATCCAACACTTTAATCGAATATTTGGTAGGCCTCTTATTGGTGGCATTAATGATCCCGCCAGCAAAGGTGCGGCTGCCCCTTTGGCAATCGTGTTTATGTGCTTTGCTGGCACTGTCGGCATTCTTTGTTTGGCCTTATTATTTTAAAGAATACCATCTGTGGTCTTTTGTATTGTTATGGATGGTGGTTGGTTTTTCTTTTCTAGCTTTAGCTTCAGATAAAAAATTCCTCGCGGTTGTTTTATTTGGGATTATTTTAGCGACGCCATGGCTCGAATCCATTTGGCAAAACGTCCATTTTATAATTAAAAAAAGGAATTATTATGGCATCTATGAGGTTTATGATTCTTCGCATGGTGTCCGCGTGCTAATACATGGCACCACCTTGCATGGGATTGAATTCCTTGATGAGGGCAAGCGCCGCATTCCTTTGGGGTATTATAGCCCTGTCTCAGCCATCGGCAGTTTATTGATTGCGGATGTCTTTCAGGCCAAGCGTTTGGGGGTGGTGGGTTTGGGCACAGGGGCATTGTCGATGTATGCCAAGCCTGGATGCCCTATTGATTATTATGAGTTAGATGGTGATGTAAAGAATTTAGCTTCAGATTATTTTTGGTATCTGGCAGACGCGCCTGGAGAGGTGAACGTCATTTTAGGTGATGCCAGGCTTTCGTTGAACAAAGCGCCGGATGGGGCTTATGATCTTTTAGCGATTGATGCTTTTAGCGGAGATTCGATCCCCACCCATTTAGTCAATAAGGATGTCTTAGTCGAGTACCGCCGCAAATTAGCCCCGCGGGGAGGCATCGTTTTTCACATTACAAATCGGTATTTGAATTTGGAGCCGGTTTTAGCTAAAATTGCGGCAGATTCCGGTGCTTATGTGGCGGTCAAAGATGTGGGGGACCAGGGCATTAACATGCGTTCCATCTGGTGCATCCTGACATGGGATGATGAGCGTTTTTTAGAATTGATCACCCGGCAGAACTGGCAGCCGCTGGACATACTTTCAAAAGATCAAGGCCGTATTTGGACGGATGATTACTCAACGATATTGCCCATCATCAATATGGGCGAACTTGCTATTTCGCTTAAAAGTTTTAAACTATTAACTTGGTAATAAATTTAGGGGACTTGAAACATGCTTTTATTTTTTAAAAATAATTCAAAAGACGAACAATTAAGAAAAAGTTTATTTGATTTTCTAGCAGAGATGGAAAAGAATATGGAGCTTTTTTATGTGATGGACCAGCGCCAGTTCATCACCAGCGGCTTCCTGACTGAAATGTGGCCGCGCATCAAGGATATCGATATCATCAAGAGGCATGATGCTATTCATAAATATGCCAGGGCCATGGAAGATTTTAATCAGGCTTTAAAGGTCCATAAAGAATATGAAGCCTGGTACATTGGGGATGTTAATAATAAAACCCCTGAAAATTCCCGTAAGTTGCATGCCCTCAAGCATGAGCTGGATATAAAACTTAAAGGGATGGAAGCCCTCATCATCCTTGCCGGACAAGACCTTGAACGGGAAATGGTGCAACTGGGTTTATTAAAAGCATGAGTGATGAATTTTTAACGGTATCGGAATTAAATCATTTTATCCGCGATGTTTTAAACAGCGGCTTTCCCCAAGCTGTCTGGGTTTGCGGAGAAATACAAGGTTACGACCGAGGTAAAGACAAGAAACATGTGTTTTTTGAATTGTGCGAGAAAGATCCTGCCACGCGCGACATCACGGCCCGTATAGGACTGGTGATTTTTGCCCAAGCCCGTCCTAAAATTGATGCCATCTTAAGAAAAGCGGAAAACGCTTTTGAACTCAAAGATGATATTGAAGTTAAATTCCTATGTAAGGTTGATTTTTATCCTGGTCATGGCCAGGTGCGCCTGATAGTTGAGGCCATAGACCCTGTGCATACCTTGGGAAAAATTGCCCAGGACCGCCAGCGTCTGATCTCACTTTTAAAACAAAAAGGGGTTTTAGAAAAGAATAAACAATTGGCCCTGCCTGAAGTCATTATGAATGTCGGGCTTATCACTTCTTACGATTCCGCGGCCTATCATGATTTTATTTCAGAACTTAAGCGTAGCGGCTATGGCTTTAAGATATTTTTAGTGAATTCGATCATGCAGGGGAAAAATACGGAAAGTTCTATTATTAATGCCTTGCGTGTTTTAGCTGGCATTGACGGGATGGATGTGATTGTCATCACCCGTGGCGGGGGATCCATCGCGGAGTTAAGCTGTTTTGACAGTGAGAAAATTGCCGTGGCTATATCTCAATTAGGTATTCCTGTTTTAAGCGGCATAGGCCATGAGATCAACACGACCGTCACTGATTTGGCAGCGCATACCTTTGCCAAGACACCGACAGCCATTGCTAAATTCTTGATCGAGCGTTTAAAAGAATTCATAGAAGGTATTGAAGAGCGTCAAGGGCGTATCGTGGAAGCTTTGCGGACCACGCTTAAGGCCAAGCGTGCGCGACTTAAAGATAACGCGTTTTTCCTGCAGACTACAACCCTGGGTTTGATTAAAAACCATCAACAGCGTCTGGTAAGCATCTCGGAATCGCTAAAACGGACTCCAGCTGCCAAATTTAAGGATTCCAGAAAATCATTAGGGGATGCCCAGGAACATTTAAAGAAAATTATTTATTTGCACCTTCAAAATTCAAGGACTAAAATAAATCAGTACCAGAAGTTAACTCAAATGGCAGACCCTCAAAACACACTCAAGCGAGGGTTTAGCATTACCAGGAGTAAGGAAGGCCATTTGATACGAAGCGTCAAAGATATCAAGGAAACTAAAAGCATAATCACCCAGCTGGTGGATGGCGTTGTTAATAGTCATTTAGTGGACTGTCATTCCCGCGAAGGCGGGAATCCATAAAGGAATTAATATGGCTGAAGTCAAGTACAGCAAGGCGATCGAGCGGCTGGATGAAATCATCGGTAAAATTGAAAGCGATGATATAGATGTCGATGAGCTGTCATTGAGGGTCAAAGAAGCGGTGAGTTTAGTTAAGCTCTGCAAGGCAAAGATCGACAAGGCTGAGATGGAAGTCAAGCAGGTTGTTGAAGATTTTGCCAAGGAAGGCTAGTCTATGCTTGTTTTATATACGACCCTTATTGTTTTAGTTTGTTTATTGATCCTTTTTAATTCTTATCGTGTCTGGTCTCTTATCGATGCCCGCCGCCGGGGCAAATTGCCGCAACGTGGCAAAGCCACCATGTTTGATGTTCGCCATTTATTGATGGAAGGCGAGAAAGAATTGGCCGTCCAGGTCTACTGCGAAATTTTTCAAACCACACCCATTAAAGCTAAAAAAGACATCGAAGAACTCGAACGCAGCCTTAAGGTTTAACTTGATAACTTTTTGTCATCCTGAGCGAAGCGAAGGATCTCAACGTGTTAAGATTCTTCGGCTTTGCCTCAGAATGACAGTGATTTTATGATTATTTCCGCTTGGGTTTTTAGCCGATGGATGGCATTGATTTATTTAGTGGCATTTTGGTCTTTGGGGATACAGGTCTTAGGCCTGATCGGTTCCCACGGCATTTTACCCGCCAGTGATTTTTTGCGTTACGTCGGGCAGGAGGCAGGGGGTAGTCGTTATTGGGCGGCACCCACTCTTTGCTGGTTCAATGGCAGTGACGGATTCTTATTATTTTTGTGCTGGGGCGGGGTGGCGCTTTCAATTTTGTTGCTAGTCGGAATCATGCCGGCACTGATGGCCTTTTTACTTTGGGTTTTTTATCTGTCTTTGACTGTTGTAGGTCAAGATTTTTTAGGCTTTCAGTGGGACAATTTGCTTCTGGAAGCAGGCTTTCTGCTGATTTTTCTAGTACCCAGTATTCACTTTAAAATTAATTTTAAACCCTCTGTTCGCCCTTCGATCATCGTCATTTGGCTTTTTCGCTGGTTACTGTTCCGGTTGGTGTTTGAGTCCGGAATAGTCAAGCTTTTAAGCGGGGACACCAACTGGTCCCATCTTACCGCATTGACCTATCATTACTGGACGCAGCCTTTGCCTAATACGATCAGCTGGTATGCCAATCAATTGCCGCTGTGGTTTCAAAAATTATCTTGCGCAGTATTGTTCCTTGTAGAAATTTTTATGCCTTTTCTAATTTTTTGCGGACGATGGGGCAGATTAATTGCTTTTTGGGGGATCACAGGCTTACAGCTATTAATTATCCTCACAGGTAATTATTGCTTCTTTAACCTCTTAGCCATAGCCCTTTGCCTGACCCTTTTAGAAGATGAGCATTTAGCTTTTTTAAATATTTCCCTCCCCCCGGTGGGGAGGGCTAGGGCGGGGGGCATTTTTTATAAAATAGTATCTATTCTCTTAGCAGCCCTCATTTTAACCGTCAGCCTAGGCCTAATGGCCGATTCCTTTGTTCATCTTCCTATACCCAAACCCATTGAAAAATTACTCATCGTAGTGAGTCCTATGCGCAGCATCAATAATTATGGCCTTTTTGCGGTGATGACAACCGAGCGTGATGAAATCGTCCTTGAAGGAAGCAATGACGGTGAGCACTGGCTACCTTATGGGTTTCGCTACAAGCCGGGGGATGTTAATCAAGCTCCCCGATGGGCCATGCCGCATCAGCCGCGATTAGATTGGCAAATGTGGTTTGCTTCTTTAGGCACTTGGAGGGAGAATCAATGGGTGATGGCGTTGATGCAACGGCTTTTGCAGGGAGAACCTTCGGTTGTTAATTTATTGGCTTCCAATCCTTTTAAAGACCATCCGCCACGCTATATTCAGGCCGTTTTTTGGGAATATCATTTTACTGATTTTAAAACAAGAGGTTCTAATGGCCCCTGGTGGCGTAGAGAAATAAAAGGTTTGTATTGTCCGACTCTGGGTTTATAATTAAATAGCGAGGGTGATGATGAGTGATTGTATTTTTTGTAAAAATTTGCCTAAGGTGCTGGAAAACGAATTGGCGTATTGCCTTTACGATATTAAACCTATCACCAAGGGTCATATGCTGGTGATCCCAAAGCGGCATCATGTGACTGTTTTTGAGTCAACGGGTGAAGAGATAAAAGCTGTTTTTGAATTGCTTCAAGAAGCCAAAGAACTATTATTAAAAGAATATAAACCGGATGGATTTAATGTGGTGGCCAACTGCGGTGAGACCGCCGGCCAAATTGTGATGCACGCGCACCTGCATTTATTGCCACGGTATAAAGGTCAGGAACTTAATCCACGTACGTTAATTCATTAATCAAAAGGAACTATATGTCGAAATTCTCTTGGAAAATAGCCAAGCAATACGAAGAGATCACTTATCACAAAATGGAGGGCATTGCTAAGATCACCATCAATCGCCCACATCGGCGTAATGCGTTCACACCGGTGACGGTCAAAGAAATGATCAATGCCTTGGATGATTCCCGTGATGATGAAAAGATTGGCGTGATCATTTTGACTGGAGAAGGCAAAGACGCTTTTTGTTCTGGCGGAGACCAGAAAATCCGCGGTGATGCCGGGTATAAAGATAAGGATGGTACTAATCGTCTCAATGTTTTGGATTTTCAGCGCCAGATCCGTTCCTGCCCTAAGCCGGTGATTGCCATGGTGGCGGGTTACGCGGTGGGCGGAGGGCAAATCTTACAGATGGTTTGTGATCTTTCCATCGCAGCGGACAATGCCATCTTCGGGCAGACCGGCCCCAAGGTCGGTTCCTTCGACGGAGGTTTTGGCTCAAGCTATATGGCACGTATCGTGGGCCAGAAAAAGGCCCGTGAAATCTGGTATCTTTGCCGTCAGTATAATGCCAAGCAGGCTTTGGAAATGGGTTTGGTTAATACGGTTGTGCCTTATAAAAAATTAGAAGAAGAGACTGTCCAGTGGTGCCGCGAAATCCTGCAGCATTCACCTTTAGCCATCCGTTGTCTTAAATCCGCCCTGAATGCGGACTGCGATGGCCAGGCTGGTTTGCAAGAATTAGCAGGAAATGCGACATTAATGTTTTATATGACCGAAGAAGGCCAGGAAGGCCGCAATGCCTTTGTGCAAAAACGTAAACCCAATTTTTCTAAATTCCCGAAACGCCCATAAGTCATCTAACATATGAAACTTTCATCTTGGATTTTAGCCATTCGCCCCAAAACACTGCCCGCAGCCATTGCTCCGGTTGCCATTGGCACGGCCATGGCTTTTGGGGATGGACTTTTTCATTTGCCTTCAGCGTTGATGGCTTTGTCAGCGGCTTTGTGTATTCAAATTGGTACTAATTTGGCTAATGATTATTTTGATTTTAAAAAAGGGGCGGACACAGCTGACCGCAAAGGGCCGACACGTGTCACTCAGGCGGGATTAATCAAGCCGCAGGTGGTTCTTGCAGCGGCAATTATTTTCTTCGCGTTGGCTGCTTTATCCTCAATTTATTTAGTACATCGCGCGGGTGTCTGGATATTGCTCGTTGCTGTCACATCGATCATATCCGGTATTTTTTATACGGCAGGTCCCCGTCCTTTGGGATATTTGGGGCTGGGAGATATATTTGTCCTGGTTTTCTTCGGGCCTGTGGCGGTGGGAGGGACATATTTTACGCAAGGGTTAGAAATCAATTGGGCCGTCATCGTCGCGGGTCTGGCTCCGGGGTTTTTATCCATGGCTATTTTAGCCGTCAATAATCTGCGTGATATTGATACAGACCGTCGCGCGGGGAAACTCACCCTGGCGGTGCGCTTCGGCAGGAGTTTTGCCATGAGCGAATATCTTTTTTGTATTATTGCGGCAACCTTAATACCCTTCGCAGTATTCCTTATCACGCGTGACCATCAGGGTATAGCCATAGCTTCTTTGATTGGTTTTTGTGCCATCCCTTGTGTGAAAGCGGCTTTTACCCATTTAGACGGTGCCGGTCTTAATCGGGTTTTGGGTGATACAGGCCGCCTGCTTTTGATTTATAGTGTGTTATTTTCATTAGGGTGGGTGTTGTGCAGCCGTTAATCATCAACCAGATTGATTTTTCGCCATTTAAAATCCCTTTTCTTTCGCCCTTGACCGTTGCCGGTATCACGACCCGCGAGCGCAGTGGTTTTTATCTGACTTTAAAAACTCCTGATGGCTTAAGTGCTCAGGGAGAGATCGCTCCTTTGGAGGGTCTCAGCCAGGAAACCATCCGGCGCGTCAAGCATGATTTAAAGGAAGTCCCTTCTTATTTGAAGGAGTTTAAAATTCCTTTACAAAAAGATGAATTGCTTGAGGTATTAAGGCATGAACCAAATATTTTGAATGCCTGCGCTTCGGTGCGTTTCGCTGTTGAATCAGCTATTTTGCTCTTGGCTTCCAAAGCAGCAAATCAAAGTCTGGTCGAATTTTTAGGCGGTAATTTAAAAGATGTCCAAACAGCTGTTTTGCTTCAAGGCAATTACCAGGAAGTAATGGCTGATTTTAAGCGCTTTGCACAAGAAGGCGTCAAGGTGTTTAAATTAAAGGTGGGGGACCGCAATATTGCTTTGGACGTTAAAAAGATCAATGATATCCGTGTATTTTTAGAAGAGGAATCTTATTTGCGCCTGGATGGTAACCGTAAATGGACCTTTAAAGAAGCTTGTATTTTCGCCCAGTTAGCAGGCAATCAAAAGATTGATTTCATCGAGGAGCCTATTGATGATCTTTCCCAATTGGATGCTTTTTATCAGCAGACCCGTATGCGTGTGGCTTTAGATGAAACGCTTAAAGTGGTGCGTAGCGGCATTCGGGCGCCGGGGCGATGTTCTTCTCCTTTGGCGGATCATGAAGGGGTCATTGCCTATGTACTCAAGCCCATGATCTTAGGCCTCATACCAAGTTTGGATTGGATCGAAGAAGCAAAGCAGTTGCGGCGAAAGGCCGTCATTAGTTCAGCCTATGAATCACCGGTGGGTTTTAAAGTATTGGCTAATTTAGCTTGTCTTAGCGGCCACATCGCGGGACTCGGCACCGAGCGCTGGTTTAAGAATGCCAAACCCATTGTCGGTGAAAATGGAATCATCAAAAAAGAATCTCTAGTATGATTCCCTCCCCCAAAGGCCCTATTCTTTTGAATTCGTGACGTGGGGTAAATGGCGGGAGGTTTCAGGAGGGGGGCAACGCTGAACAAAGACTTTTCCATCATCTGGGGCACGCGGCAGATCAGGAACCAGCAACTGTCTTTGTATCTGACTTGTGCCGTCAAACATTTAAAAGGCATGGGGATCAAGGCCTTTGATCGTATTGCCGTCTGCGATGATAATAGCGTTGAGTACGTCATTTTATTATTGGCCTTGTGGCAGATAAAGGCCGTTGCAGCTCCCATAAGCCCGCGTTGGCCGGATAAAACCATCGCTTCGTATGCCGCTAAGATTAATGCCCGGAACTTATTTCGTTGTGCAGACATTAAACGCGCCATTTGTTTTGATGCCCGCCAGCAAATGGAAGCGGAAAAATATAAAGAATTAGAGTTGGGGCAGGAAATGACGATCATTGCCACCTCTGGTTCCAGCGGTGAGGCCAAGGCGGCGGTGCATACTTGGGGCAATCATTTTTATAGTGCCCAGGGTTCGAATGCAATCATCCCTTTGACAAACTCGGACCGTTGGCTTTTGTCATTGCCCTTGTATCATGTTTCAGGTATTGCCATTACGGCGCGTTGCTTATTGTCAGGAGCAGGTTTAGTGATTGCCAGCAACGAGGATTTGATTGTCGCCATAGAACGGGGCAAAGCAACGCATGTATCCCTTGTCAGCGTGCAATTACAAAAATTATTAGCTGATGAAAAAAATCACACCTTGTTACGTTCCCTTAAATGCATTTTGCTTGGGGGGAGTAGCATCCCTCGAACGCTTATCGAAGATTCTTTAAAATTAGGCTTGAATATTTATTTAAGCTACGGTTTAACAGAAATGTCTTCCCAGGTAGCAACAGGGAAGGCTGTAGAAATCAATCAAGCCTGCGTCAAAGCTTTGCCCTATCGCCAAATAAGTATTTCTTCTGAAGGAGAAATTTTAGTCAAAGGAGAAACCTTATTCAAAGGTTACGTAACCGGTGCTAAACTGCATTTGCCTTTGTCTAGTTTCTGGTTTTCCACCGGCGACATGGGCCAATTAGACAGCGATGGCTGTTTAACTGTAACCGGCCGTCGGGACAGTATGTTCATTTCTGGTGGAGAAAACATTCATCCGGAAGAAATTGAAAAGGCGCTTTTAAGTATCAAAGGGATTGAACAGGCCATTGTTGTACCCAAAGAAGACAAGGAATTCGGCCAGCGGCCGATTGCTTTTATCAAGTATATAGGAGAGCCTTTGGAAGAAAATCATTTGATCCGCTGCCTGCAGGGTGATTTACCCCGTTTTAAAATCCCTATCGCATTTTTGCCTTGGCCTCAGAATTTAATAAGCCAGGGTGTAAAAATTCCCCGCCAGGAATTCCTAAAAACATTACCTCGACGTTAATTGGTATTTAGTTAAGGCGCGGCGCAGGGCAGCGGGTAGAGGGATTTTTTGGCGGGTTTTTTGGTTGATGGTCACATGCACGGTTTTGGCAGTTCCCACCAGGGTTTTGCCGCGATTGAGGGTATATTCGAAAGAAAATGAAGTGTTGCCGATGTGTCCTACCTTGATGGCGATGGTAATCTTATCACCCACCCGGACAGGAACTTTATAATCAGATTCAGCGTGCACGATGGGCAGGAAATAATCCGTCCCTTTGAGCATTTTCTCAAAGCTCCAGCCGAATTCTTCCAGCAGGTCTTCGTAGGCATCATGGACAATTTTAAACTGATTGGCAAAGAAAATAATGCCCGCGGCGTCAGTATCGTGTAACCGGATTTTTGTTTGATATGTAAACATGGTTCTGATTATATCAAACCATTGACAAAAACAAAGAAGATTGTATTATGTCTTTCGCTGCAATTTTTGGAGGGAATATGAACAAAAAAGCTTTAGTAGCAGAATTTATCGGGACCTTCACGCTGATCTTTATTGGTGTTGGATCCATCGTCGCGGATAGTTTGAGCGGCGGCAAGTTGGGCTTGACCGGCATTGCCCTGGCGCATGGGCTGGCCATCGGGGTGATGGCGTCAGCGACGGGGGCTGTTAGTGGCGGGCATTTAAACCCGGCGGTGACCATTAGTTTATGGTCTGTTAAAAAAATTGATACTATCAACGCTATTGGTTATGTCATAGCCCAATGCCTGGGTGCTATTTTTGCAGCTTTTTTAATTAAATTAGCTGTGCCAGTAGATGCTTTGACAGCTGTTGGTATGGGTACGCCTTCTTTAGGTCAGGGAATTACTGCACAAATGGGATTGATAACCGAAATCATATTGACTTTCTTTTTAGTTTTTGTGGTTTATGGCACAGCGGTTGATGCGCGTGCCCCTAAATGCGGTGCTTTATTTATCGGATTGACGGTAACTCTGGACATATTAATGGGCGGCCCGATTTCCGGGGCAGCCATGAATCCGGCCCGCTATTTAGGCCCGGCGCTTTTAGGCGGCGGTTTACAAAATGCCTGGATTTATTTTGTTGGTCCTATCGTGGGCGGTGTTTTGGCCGCGCAAATCTATAAAACGCAGTTAGAAAAATGAAAGGGGTTTCATATGGCAGAACGTACTGGTGCAATCACTATGAAGGGTAATCCTTTGACCTTGACCGGCAATGAAATTAAAGTAGGAGACCAGGCTCCTGATGCTACTTTAGTAGCTAATGATCTTTCTGAGGTCAAATTGTCTTCTTTTAAAGGTAAAAAAGTCATCATATCGGTTGTTCCTTCGCTGGATACGCCGGTCTGTGATCTTCAAACCAAACGGTTTAATCAGGAGGCTTCAAAACTATCCGATGTTGTGGTTTTGACCATTAGCAAAGACTTGCCTTTCGCGCAAAAGCGCTGGTGCGGGGCTGCCGGAGCGACCGCTGTCAAGACCTTGTCTGATTTTCGTGGTAATTTTGGCGAGACCTACGGTGTTTTGATCAAAGGTTTGGGTCTTCTAGCCCGTTGTATTTTTGTGATTGATCCGGCTGGCAAGGTTGTCTATGTCCAATTGGTTAAGGAAGTAGCCAGCGAGCCTAATTATGATGAAGTTATCAAGGCTGTCAGCGGCGAAGCTTGTGGTTGTGGGCATAATCATTAATAATTTCACTGTCATCCTGAGCGTAGCGAAGGATCTTAAGGTGTTTTGAGATTCTTCGGCTTCGCCTCAGAATGACCGTAAGGAGAAGATATTATGGCGTACACTTTACCTCCGTTAGCATATCCGTACAATGCCCTGGAACCGCACATTGATGCGCGTACCATGGAAATTCATCACACCAAACATCACCAAGCCTACATTAATAATGTCAATAACGCCATCAAGGGAAAAGTGGATCTGGAAAGCAAGTCCGTCGAAGAATTGATCGCCAATATGAACGCTATTCCTGAGGATATTCGCAACGTCGTACGTAATAATGGCGGCGGGCATGCTAATCATACCTTCTTTTGGGGTATTATTGGGCCCAATGCCGGCGGCCAGCCGCAAGGCAATGTGGCTGCGGCGATCAATGCTGCTTTTGGTTCTTTTGATGCCTTTAAAGAAAAATTTGCACAGGCCGCGACCACCCGTTTTGGCAGCGGTTGGGCTTGGGTCACCGCGACCAAGGACGGTCGTGTGGAAATTTCTTCAACACCCAATCAGGATAGTCCTTTGATGGAAGGGAAAACACCCATTTTAGGAATTGATGTTTGGGAGCACGCGTATTACCTGCATTATCAAAATCGTCGTCCCGATTATATTGCCGCATTTTGGAATGTTGTAAACTGGCAGGAAGTAGAAAAAAAATTTAACGCGGTTAAAAAGTAAAGATTAATTTTATCGGCAGGGTGTTCGTGTTTTTCCGACGGCACCGCTGCCGGTAAAATGATTAAAATTTTTGAAAAAAAGTTTGACTTCAATGTTTTATCAAACTACTATATGTAGTATTGCATCGATTAATCAAGCATATATATAGTGCTTTTTAAGATTCTTACCGCTTTAGGAGGATGACTCGCATGTCCCAAGAAACCGCCGCCAATTTCGATATCAAGGTTCAAAAACGCAATGGTCAAATCATCGAATTTATCCCCAATCGCATCACCCATGCCGTAGCTAATTCTTTTAAAGAACAAATAGGTTTACCACGCGAGTCTGAGCTTAGTGAAGAGGTCATGAAAAATGCCCAAAAAGTCACGGATTGTGTCGTGGCAGTGCTTAAAGAGCGGGGGATCCAGCGTCCTTTTTTAACGGTTGAAGAAATCCAGGATGAAGTTATCCGTCAACTGTATGAGAACGGCCACAAGGAAGTGGGCGAGCGCTATGCTTCATATCGCCGCTATCACGCGGAGCGTCGCAAATTATTTGAATTGTATTCAGTGATCAAGCGCGATGGCAAGGTGGTTTCTTTTAAACAGGAAAAAATCGCACTGGCCATTGCCAAAGCCCTGATCGCCCAAAATAAGGGCGTTTATAATGAAATTTTGATTGAAAAAGCCCAGGAATTGACCGAAAAGGTCGTCTCTGAGATCCGTACCCGTTGGCCGGATGGTAAATCCATTCATATTGAAGAAGTGCAGGACATTGCTGAAAAAGTGATCATGGCGGCCGGGTATCACGAAGTGGCCAAGCGCTATATCATTTATAGAGAAGACCGTGCCAAATCCCGCCGTAATCGCGGTCAGATGCAGGTTGAAGAATCCATTGAGTGGGTCAAGAATTTAGTCATCAAAAATGAAAAGGGTGTTGAGCGGCCCATTGATTTAGACGAAGTACGTTTTAAATTTGAAACATGCTGCAAGGGCTTGGCAGACGTTTCTATGGATAAGCTTTTTAAAGAGGCTGCTAAAAATTATTTCAATGGCATGACTGAGCGTCAGGTCTTCCAGGCCAATGTGATGGCTGCACGCTCTTTTATAGAAAAAGAACCGAATTACGGTTTTGTGGCCGCACGCTTGCTTCTTTTAATGGAATACCAGGAAGCTTTAGGGGCAGAAGTTTCTTTTGAGCGCATGAGGGCGGAATACCCGGATTACCTGGCTAGTTATGTCCAAAAGGGTGTTCAATATGAATTGTTGGACCCATCTTTAAAGTTATTTGATTTGAAATTACTAGGCAAGGCCATTGTCCCGGAGCGCGATTTTATTTTTCGCTATATGGGCTTGCAGACCTTGTATGACCGCTACTTTATCCATTGGGAGGACCGCCGCATTGAATTGCCCCAGATTTTCTGGATGCGTGTATCCATGGGCCTGGCAGCTAATGAGGGGCCTCAAAAGAACCAAAAGGCCATTGAGTTTTATAATATCCTTTCGACTTTCCGTTTTATGTCTTCTACTCCGACGCTGTTTAATTCCGGCACCCGCCATCCTCAATTATCATCTTGCTTTTTGACCACCATTGAAGATGATTTACTCCATATATTTAAATGCATCCAGGATGATGCCATGCTTTCTAAATGGAGTGGGGGATTGGGTAATGATTGGACAAGCGTGAGGGCCATGGGTTCCCGCATTAAAGGGACCAACGGCAAAAGCCAGGGCATTATCCCATTTTTAAAAGTGGCCAATGATACAGCACTTGCGGTCAATCAGGGCGGCAAACGCCAGGGAGCCATGTGCGCTTATCTGGAAGTTTGGCATTTGGATGTTGAGGATTTTCTTGAATTACGTAAAAACACCGGCGATGAGCGCCGCCGCACGCATGATATGCATACGGCCAGCTGGATACCTGATCTGTTTATGAAAAGGGTCAAGGCCAACGCGGACTGGACATTATTTACTCCTTCCGAAACCCCTGATTTGCATCATATCTATGGCCAGGCTTTTGAGAAACGCTATGAAGAATATGAGCAATTGGCCAAAGAGGGCAAGATCAAGAATTTTAAAACAATTTCCGCAGTACAGTTGTGGCGCAAGATGCTGGGCATGGTGTTTGAAACAGGCCATCCCTGGATCACCTGGAAAGACCCTTCGAATGTGCGTTCACCTCAGGATCATGCCGGTGTGGTGCATAGTTCGAATTTATGCACAGAGATTTTGTTAAACACCTCCAAGGATGAAACTGCCGTATGCAATTTAGGTTCTGTTAATCTCGCGGCCCACGTCAGTGATAAAGGCATCGATACCAAAAAGCTTAAAGAAACGGTCTTGACCGCGGTGCGCATGCTGGATAATGTCATTGATATCAATTATTATCCAACCTCTGAATCCAAGACAGCGAATCAGCGTCATCGTCCTGTAGGTTTAGGCATCATGGGTTTTCAGGATGCTCTGTATAGCCTTAATTTCAGTTACGCGTCCCAGGAAGCGGTCGACTTCGCCGACGAAAGCATGGAAGCTGTTTCTTATTATGCCCTGCAGGCTTCCATGGAATTGGCCCGTGAACGGGGGGTCTATTCAAGTTATAAAGGCTCCAAATGGGACCGCGGGTTTTTGCCTATTGATACCATCGAGCTTTTGGAAAAAGAGCGTGGTGGTTATCTGGCTATGGATCGGGGTACTCGCATGGATTGGGCCCCTCTGCGTGCTGCCATCAAGCAAATAGGCATGCGCAACAGCCTGGTCATGGCCATTGCTCCGACGGCAACCATCGGCAATATCACCGGTGTCACCCAGTCTATTGAGCCGATGTACAAGAATGTTTTTGTCAAAAGCAATCTTTCCGGTGAATTTACCGTGATCAATGAATGCCTGGTCGAAGATTTTAAGAAATTGAATATTTGGGACCAGGAGATGATCGATGATTTGAAATATTTTGACGGCTCTGTGCAGGAAATCACGCGGGTACCGTCGTCTCTTAAGGCCAAATACGCGACTGCTTTTGAAATTGATTATGAATGGATCATCGAGGCTGCCAGTCGCCGCCAGAAGTGGATTGACATGGGCCAGTCTTTGAATTTGTATCAGGCCAAGCCCAGCGGCAAGAAGATTAGTGATATGTACATGTATGCCTGGGAAAAAGGTTTGAAGACGACTTATTATTTACGTTCCATGGGGGCTACCCGCATTGAAAAAAGCACCTTGGATATCAATAAATATGCTAATGTAGTAGGTCAGCGCCAGCGCGATGACAAAGGCAAGGTGGTGGATGCATCGACACCAAAGCCCAGCGCCGAACCTGTCCAGGATTGTGAATCTTGTCAGTAAATTTTACAGTCATCCTGAGCGTAGCGAAGGATCTTAACGTTTCTTAAGATTCTTCGGCTTCGCCTCAGAATGACAGTTGTATCCAATCAGGAGATTTTAGAATGCCAGAAACCCCCAACGCCAATCCTAACATTAAAACCCCTGAATGCACCGGGGGCATACGCATGACGCGTGAGCGCGTTTCTGCCGACAGCAAACGCATCATT
>Ga0206802_1074_pt1 | contig 25571 bp, 25 predicted proteins | sample Alteio_BWOrgCont_63_FD_152902 | JGI IMG/M metagenome (GOLD analysis project Ga0206802, IMG submission 152902) | Enriched cells from forest soil in Barre Woods Harvard Forest LTER site, Petersham, Massachusetts, United States -... | ecosystem: Environmental > Terrestrial > Soil > Temperate forest >... | reverse complement strand
AAAGGAACAGCAAAAAGATTAGACGGTATCGGCGAATATTATTTCTCTACTAAATTAAGAGAGATAGATGAAATGAATAAAGCCGGCAAGCAGGTGATCAATTTAGGAATTGGAAGTCCTGATCTGCCACCGCATCCAAGTGTAATTGAAGTATTGAGTGAAGAAAGCCAAAAGCCGAATGTACACGCTTATCAGAATTATAAAGGCTCACCGATTTTACGCAAAGCAATAAGCGACTGGTATAAAAAATGGTATAACGTAGAGTTGAATGTTGATACAGAAATATTACCGCTGATAGGTAGCAAAGAGGGTATCATGCACATTTGTATGACATACTTAAATGAAGGTGATGAAGTACTAGTGCCGAATCCAGGTTATCCAACATACAGAAGCGCAGTGAAATTAGCGGGAGGTATTGCTGTTGATTATGATCTGAAAGAAGAAAATAATTACGAACCGGATTTTAGTGAATTAGAAAAAAGAGATCTAAGCAAAGTAAAATTGTTGTTTGTAAACTATCCGCAAATGCCAACCGGACAAAACGGAAACAAAAAATTATTTGAAAAGATAGTAGCCTTCGGAAAAAAACATAATATTCTGATTGTTCATGATAATCCCTACAGTTTTATTTTGAATGATGAACCATTGAGTTTGTTAAGTGTTGAAGGTGCAAAAGATGTAGTGATAGAATTAAACTCTTTAAGTAAATCGCACAACATGGCAGGCTGGAGAGTTGGGATGTTACTCGGTGCAAAAGAAAGAATTGATGAAGTATTGCGTTTTAAAAGTAATATGGATAGCGGAATGTTTTTGCCGTTGCAACTGGCTTCAGCAAAGGCTTTGAGCTTAGGGAAAGAATGGCACGATAGCGTGAATAAAGTATACAATTCAAGAAGAGAAAAAGTATATGAGCTGTTAGATCTGTTGAATTGTACTTATTCTAAATCCCAGGTAGGTATGTTTATGTGGGCCAAAATTCCTGCAAAATATAAAACAGGTTATGACTTGGCCGATGAAATATTATACAATTCAAACGTATTTATCACACCGGGCGGAATATTTGGAAATGCAGGTGATAAATATATTAGAGTCAGTTTATGTGGAAGTATCGAGAGATTTGAAGACGCAATAACCAGAATTGACAATTCACAATTGATAATTGACAATGAAAAAGGACAATATATTAAAAGATAAAAGTTTTTTGTTTGCTCTTAGAATAATTAAGTGTTATCAGTATTTACAAACGGAGAAAAAGGAATTTGTATTATCGAAGCAATTATTGAGATGTGGGACTTCTACAGGAGCAAATATTAGGGAAGGTGAACAAGCACAAAGCCGAGTCGATTTTATTCATAAACTATCGATTTCATTAAAAGAAGCGAATGAAACTGAATATTGGTTAGAACTTTTAAATCAATCGGGATATTTGGAAGTAAAACTCTTCGATAGTCTTTATAAAGATTGTAAAGAATTATTAAAATTATTAACAAGCATTATTAAAACGAGCAAACAGAATAATGAAAAATAAAAGTATCATAATTGTCAACTGTCAATTATCAATTATCAATTAATCATGACAGTAACTATAGTAGGTGTTGGTTTAATAAGTGGCTCATTTGCATTAGCAATGAAGGAGCATGGCTTTGCTACTAAAGTAATTGGTGTTAGTCGTACAAAAGCAAGTGAAGAAAAAGCATTAGCATTAGGATTGATCGATGAGGCAATGTCGTTAGAAGAAGCAGTTAAACAAAGCGATTTTATTTACGTAGCCATACCTGTTGACGCAACGATTCCTGTAATGGAGCAGATCATGGGAATGATCACGGATAAACAAATTGTAGTAGATGCAGGCTCGACAAAAAATGCTTTATGTAAAGCATTAGCAAACCATCCAATGCGCAAACGTTTTGTAGCAACGCACCCAATGTGGGGGACAGAATACAGCGGTCCGGAAGCTGCTGTAAAAGAAAATGCATTTAAAGGAAGAGCATGCGTGATTTGTGAAAAAGATAAAAGCGATAAAGCCGCAGAAGAATTGGTAGAAACTATTTACAAGAAGTTAGGAATGCATATCATTTATATGGATGCAGCCAATCATGATGTTCATGCGGCCTATGTGAGTCATATCTCTCATATTACCTCTTTCGCGTTAGCGAATACGGTATTGGAAAAAGAAAAAGAGGAAGATGCGATCTTCGAATTAGCAGGTGGCGGTTTTGAAAGTACGGTGCGTTTGGCAAGAAGCAATCCGAGTATGTGGGCGCCGATATTTATGCAAAACAGAGAGAATGTTTTAGACGTGTTAAATGAACACATTGCGCAGCTAAGAAAGTTCAAATCATGCTTAGAAAAAGAGAATTATGAGTACCTTGCGGAGCTTATGGAGAATGCCAATAAGATCAAGAAGGTTTTAGATAGGGAAAAGTAGAATGTCATATATAAATAGAATTTAAAAGATTGCTAACATAAACTAATTTTACAATGCAAACAGAAACAAAATCAATGAAAGACCTAATACAACAAAAATGGGCAAAACGTCCGTTAATAATCAGTGGCCCTTGTAGTGCTGAAACTGAAGAACAAGTGCTTGAAACTGCTACACGTTTAGCAAAAACAGGTAAAGTGGATATCCTGCGTGCAGGTATCTGGAAACCACGTACAAAACCAGGGTTGTTTGAAGGTATTGGAGCAAAAGGTTTGCCTTGGTTAGCGCAGGCTAAAAAAATAACTGGCTTACCTACAACCGTTGAAGTAGCAACTGCAAAACATGTGGAAGATGCTTTACAATTTGATGTAGATATGCTTTGGGTTGGTGCAAGAACAACTGTTAACCCTTTCAGCGTGCAGGAAGTTGCTGATGCATTGCGTGGTGTTGATATTCCGGTATTGATCAAAAATCCGATCAATCCTGATCTAGAATTATGGAGCGGTGGTATCGAACGTTTACAGAAAGCAGGTATCAAACAAGTTGGTATGATCCATCGTGGATTTTCTAACTATGGTAATACTGAATACCGCAATGCTCCAATGTGGCATTTGCCAATTGAAATGAAACGCAGGTTCCCTGAAATGATATTGATCTGTGATCCTTCTCATATCTGCGGACGTAGAGATACTTTACAAGCAGTTGCGCAAAAAAGTATTGATCTTGATTTTGATGGTGTAATGATCGAAAGTCATATTGATCCGGATAATGCGTGGAGCGATGCTAAGCAACAAATTACTCCTGAGCGTTTGGCAGAAATGTTAGGTGCATTAATATGGCGTTCTGAAAGCACTGATAAACAAGAATTCCTAACGGCATTGGCTACACTAAGAGAACAGATCAATCACGTTGATGATGAATTACTTTTATTAATCAGTCAGAGAATGAAAATTGCTGATAAAATTGGTGAATACAAAAGAGAAAATAACATCACAATTTTACAGCCGGGTCGTTGGAACGAATTGTTAGAAAAAGCGGTTCAAAAAGGTGACAAACTTGGTTTAAGCAAAGAATTCGTAGAAAAATATTTAGATGCGGTTCATTTAGAATCTATCAATCATCAGAATAAAGTAATGAACTCATAGAGTAATTGATAATTGGTAATGATTTTTATCATTACCAATTATCTAATTATCAATTCACATAATGAAATCAAGTAACATTCAGATCGGCAATAGTAAAGTGTCTTATTATTTTGATGCAGGTTTTTCATATTTGGAAGAACTGACAAAAAAAGAAAACACGATCATTATTACTGATGAAAATGTTTACCATCAACATCACGCGAAATTTGCAGGCTGGAAAATAATTGTATTAAAAGCCGGTGAACAACATAAGCAACAAGCAGCAGTAGATGAAATTATTCAACAGTTAATCGCGTTTGAAGCAGATAGAAAAACTTTCATCGTTGGAGTAGGAGGTGGTGTAGTCACTGATATTACAGGCTATGCGGCTTCTATTTATATGCGAGGATTGAAATTCGGTTTTATCCCTACAACTATTTTAGCAAGTGTTGATGCGGCAATTGGCGGTAAGAATGGTGTTGATGTTGGTGTATACAAAAACTTAGCAGGGTTGATTAAACAACCAGCTTTTTTATTGTTTGATTATTCATTCCTAGATACTTTACCTAAAGAACAATGGGTTAATGGCTTTGCTGAAATAATAAAACATGCCTGTATAAAAGACGCTGAGTTATTTTCATTTTTAGAAAGCAGATCATTAGAATCATTTCAATCGGATAAAAAATTATTGGATGAATTGATACAACGAAATGTAAACATAAAAACTACAGTAGTTGTGAATGATGAATTTGAAACAGGGGATAGAAAATTATTGAACTTCGGACACACTATCGGTCACGCAATAGAAAATATTTATACATTGTTGCATGGACATGCAATAAGCATAGGAATGGTAGCAGCAGCGATCCTTTCCGAAAAGATCAATCATTTTTCTCCGGGAGAAAAACATAGAATTGAAAAATTATTACATCAGTATCATCTTCCTATACAATTGCATTTCGATAAAGCAAAGATCTGGGAAGTGTTAAAGATGGATAAGAAAAGAGTCAGTAATGAGATGAATTTTATCTTATTAAATAAAATAGGAGAAGCGGTTGTAAAGCCAATTCCGCTGACTGAATTAGAAAACATAATTAATCAGAATTTATAAAAGAACTCGTTCTGTCAAATATGATCGTAACAGTACATCCTTCAGATATATCAGGAACAATTCAGGCGCCAACATCTAAAAGCTCTATGCAGCGTGCTTGTGCAGCCGCATTGTTAGCAGAAGGAGAAACAATCATTTCAAATCCTGGAGCAAGCAATGATGATCTGGCAGCAAAGGATGTAATTCAAAATTTAGGAGCAACAATTACAGAACAATCTAACGGCGATCTGTTGATTACATCAAGTAACTCAGTAAACTCTTCAATCTCCCTTTCAGGGGGGCAGGGGGTTATTAATTGTGGCGAAGCAGGACTGGGAATCAGAATGTTTGCACCAATCGCAGCATTGAATAAAAATGAAATTACAATTAACGGAACAGGAAGTTTACTAACGCGTCCGATGAATTTTTTTGATGAGATCTTTCCTCAGCTTGGAATTAAAATTCAATCGAACGGCGGCAAACTTCCAATAAAAATACAAGGGCCATTACAACCAAAAAATATTACGATCGATGGTTCGCTTAGTTCGCAGTTTTTGACAGGGTTGTTATTTGCTTATGGCAAATCTGCAACAACGCCAGTTACGATCACGGTGAATAATTTAAAAAGCAAACCATACATCGATCTTACGTTGCAGGTGATGAAACATTTTGGATATGATGTCGTAAATAATAATTACGAATCGTTCCTTATCAATCCAAAAAAATCAAATACTGCGGTGGTTAATTATACAGTAGAAGGAGATTGGAGCGGAGCAGCCTTCTTATTAGTAATGGGTGCTGTTGCGGGAGAAATAACCATCAAAGGGTTGGATGTATTTTCTACGCAAGCTGATAAAGCAATTTTGCAGGCATTAAATATGTCGAAAGCAAAACTATCTATTGAAGAAAAACAAATTGTTGTTGGTCCCGGAAAATTACAAGCATTTCATTTTGATGCAACGGAGTGTCCGGATCTGTTTCCTCCATTAGTTGCATTGGCATCTTATTGCGAAGGAACAACAGTGATCGAAGGTGTAAGAAGATTGGAACATAAAGAAAGTAATCGTGGCTTAACCTTGCAGGAAGAATTTGGCAAGATGGGCGTAACAATAAAATTACAAGATGATTTGATGTTGATAGAAGGTGGGCAAGGTGTAAAAGGCGCAACGGTGCATTCTCATCACGATCATCGCATAGCAATGGCTTGTGCAGTGGCTGGATTAAAAGCAACAGGAGATACTATCATTGAAGAAGCTGAAGCGATTAATAAATCATATCCTGATTTTTATGATCATCTGAAACTTTTAGGGGCATCTGTTTCTGCGCCAGCAAAACAATTAAACTAATAAACAATTAAACAATTAACGAGTGAATAGTTTCGGCAGAATATTTAGAGTAAGCATCTTTGGTGAATCACATGGAGAATGTGTGGGTATTAATATTGATGGATGTCCTGCAGGCTTACCTTTAAGCGTAGACGATTTTACTACAGATATAGAAAGAAGAAAAGCAGGAGCGAAGGGAACTACGCCACGCAAAGAAGCTGATCTGCCAAGAATTATGAACGGTGTTTTTAATGGTAAAACAACGGGGTTCCCAATTACTATTTTGTTTGATAATGCAAATACACGCAGCGGCGATTACGAAAAACAAAGAGCAGTACCAAGACCTGGTCATGCAGATTTCGTTGCTACAAAAAAATTCGGAGGCTTTGAAGATTATAGAGGTGGTGGCCATTTCAGCGGCCGGTTAACAGTTTGTTTAGTTGCTGCAGGAGTTATTGCTAAAAAAGTTTTGGGATCAGGTATTAAAGTTGAATCTACTATTCTTGAAATAGGGAATGAAAAAGATCTTGATAAAGGATTACAAAACGCGATCGATCATAAAGATAGCATTGGCGGCATTGTAGAATGTAAAGTGAACGGGTTACCAATTGGATTGGGTGAGCCATTTTTTGATTCAGCAGAATCTTTAATTAGTCATGCTGTATTTGCAATACCTGCAGTACGTGGGATAGAATTTGGAACCGGGTTTGCAGCTGCAAAGATGTTTGGTATTGAGCACAATGACGCAATAATAGATGCATCCGGAAAAACAAAAACCAATCATGCCGGCGGTATTGTTGGTGGAATAACTAACGGCAACGAATTGGTGTTTAGAATAGCAATAAAACCAACCTCATCAACGCCCAAAGAACAATATACCCTAAATGTTGAGACGGGAGAATTGGAAGATTTTTCCGTAAAAGGACGCCACGATCTATGTATAGCTTTAAGAGTTCCTGTTGTGTTAGAAGCTGTGACAGCCTTTGTTTTAGCAGATATGATGATGTTGGAGCAACGTGTACATCGTATTATTTAATGCAAATAATCTATATCTTCTTTCCCCATAGCTACGATTATTAATTAAAGACGATCCTAAAAAACCTGATTAGCTGTTATTTGCGTATATATTAAAATAACAAAAGAATATTATATAAAATATTCTTATTGTGACAGCAATTAATTAACTTGTTAGAAGGGCTTCAGATTTTTAATTATTAAAATATAAATTATTGAAGTAAAACTTTTACCCTATTATTTATGAATCGTTATAAGCATATAATTTTAATTTTTACGTCTCTTTTTATATGTATTCTTATTATTTCCTGTCGCCATAGAAAAAATGTAAACCATATTGTTTCCAATCCTGAAAAGATGGATGAGACTGTTGAAGATGATATCCAGGATGCACTTGAATTTGCTATGGATAATGGTGGTAGAACTGATGATAGTCTTAGGTTACCTTATATTAATCTTGTAAATAGTTTTTATACTAATAATAAGTTTGAATGTGTTTGGAGCCATAAAGAAAAATGGGATCCATTAGCGGATTCTATGTACCGCTTTATTCAAAACGCAGCTTTGTACGGACTTTTTCGTAATGATTATCACTATAAAGAATTAACTACACTAAGAGATACGTTAATTAAGAATTCTTCTACTAAAAAAGATGCAGTATTGTGGACAAACGCAGATCTGTTACTTACAGATGCGTTTATGCATATAACTAAAGATCTGAAGTTGGGACGTATTCCTGCAGATAGTGTGTTTGCTAAAAGTGCAGATTCTGTTATAACCGATAGTTTTTATGCTACTTCTTTAAATAAACTATTAGATAAAAAACAACTAACTATTTTATTCAATTCTTTTGAACCTACATATCGCGGCTATTGGGATATCAAAAATGGGATAAGGAGTTTTCTTGATAGCATGGATCTGCATATTTATACTATTGTTCCTTATCCTTATAATGCAAAGGATAAGAGCGACTCTGTAAAATTTGTCAAAACTTTGCAGAAGAGATTATATGAAAGTCATTCGATCAATTTTACAGATTCACTCCCCACTTTTTCTCAGCTTGATACAGCTATAAAAAAATATCAGGTGCTTAAAGGATTAAAGCCAGATGGTATAATATCCGAATCATTGGTTAGCGTTATGAATGAAAATGATGTTGATCGTTTTAAAAGTATAGCCATCACACTTGATCGTTATAAACATATGCCTGATAGTATTCCTGATAAATATATCTGGGTAAATCTTCCAAGTTTTTATATGCATGTATGGGATCATGATACGCTTGTTTTTGAATCGAAAATAATTTGCGGTAAGCCATTAACACCAACACCATTACTAACTGGTAATATCACTAATATGATCACTTATCCAACCTGGACGGTGCCTAATAGTATTATTGTTAAACAGTATTTACCTAAGCTAAAAACAGATCCAAATTATCTAACCAAACTCGGACTTCATTTAATTAATAAAACAGGCGATGTTATTGATCCAACTACACTTAATTGGAAAAAATATACAGCGGGTATTCCATTTAATGTAGTGCAGGGTAGTGGTGATGATAATTCGTTGGGTGTAATGAAATTTAATTTCAACAATCCTTTTGCGATATACCTGCATGATACCAATCAGCGTTATCTCTTTAAAAATAATTTCAGGGATCTGAGTCATGGCTGTGTTCGTGTGCAGGAATGGCAAAAGCTGGCTTATTATCTTATCAGAAATGATAGCCTTGCTTTAAAACATGGGCAAAAGCCATGGTATACCACAGATACCGTAAACAATTTATTGACTAATAAAGTAAAACGATTACTACCTGTTAGAAACAAAGTTGCGTTATACATTCTTTACTTTACTTGTGAAGGCAAAGATGGTAAACTGATTTTTTATGATGATATTTATGATAGGGATAAGATATTGAAAGAAAAATATTTTGCAAATGAATAATCTTTTCATTGCAGATAGAGCCGCGTAAGAGGGGGTAGGCTATATTAAATTTGGCATATTAGTTGGTAGTAATTATTCTACTGATAAATTAAAATTTACTTGTTAATTTCGCCGCATTATTTCATTAAACAAAAAAACGACTATGAAAAAAATTGCAATTTTATTTTTTACATTGATGATGGGTATTAGTGCCTTTGCCCAAAAAGATAATTATATTAAGCCATCTTTATTAGGTGTGCATTTCTTTTTTGAAGATTTTCAGACGCCTCAGGATTTGGTACACAATAATGTCAATGATGTTGTAAGTGCACATCATTGGAACAATACAAAATTTCTAACTCCGGGTATTGCTGTTGATTATATGAAAGGAATAACTAGACACCTTGATTTTGCGGCAGCATTATCAGGTTCTTATACTCAATATCCAACTTCAGATAAAACAGTTTATGCCGCACCTACAAACATCGATCCTTCAAAATCTGTAAACCAATCTTTATTATTGGATGTTACAGCATCTCTAAATCTGAAATTACTTTCAGATAGATACATATTTACACCGTACTTAATTGGAGGTATCGGTAGTTCACTTTATCAAAGTGAGGTTGGTGTATTTGCTCCTCTTGGAGTTGGTATCCAAGCTAATATCAAGAGACAGGTTTATTTTTTCCTGACTTCTCAATATCGCGTGCATATTACGGATAATACTGCAGATCATTTATATCATAGTCTAGGTATTGCCGGTAATATGGACAATAATAGAGAAAAAGCAGCTAAACCTCTTCCAACACTTGTAGCTGCTCCAGCGGTGGCAGTAGCTCCTGTAGATACAGATGGTGATGGTATCCCTGATGCAGATGATAAATGTCCTACAGTAGCAGGTACAGCAAAGTATCATGGTTGTCCAATTCCTGATACAGATCACGATGGTATAAATGATGAAGAAGATAAATGTCCTACAGTAGCTGGTGTTGCAAAATATCAAGGCTGTCCGATTCCGGATACAGACAATGATGGTGTAAATGACGAAGAAGATAAATGTCCTACAGTAGCTGGTCCTGCAAGCAATTTCGGTTGTCCTGTAATTGAAAAATCAGTAGTTGATAAGATCAATTATGCAGCGAAAAATATTTTCTTTGCTACAGGTAGCGATAAGTTGTTACCTCAATCTAGCAAATCATTAACTGAAGTTGCTAAGATCATGAGTGATAACCCTTCATTAAAATTAAGTATAGATGGCTATACAGATAATACAGGTGACGCAGCTAAGAATGTAGCATTGAGCCAAAAAAGAGCTGATGCAGTAAAAGCTTTCTTAGTAAATAATAAAGTTGATGCTGCTCATTTAACTGCTGCTGGTCATGGTTCTGACAAACCTTTAGCAGATAATAAAACTGCTGCAGGTAGAGCTCAAAACCGCAGAGTAGAATTGGGGCTTACTAACTATTAAGATCAATATTTGATAAATGCAAAGCCCCCTATAAAACAGGGGGCTTTTTTTATTGAAATTTCTCATTTCGAAATCAGTAAACACATCTTATAAAAAGAGGGCATTGTTTATTTGTTACTTTTGCAAACGAACAACAAATAGTTAATAAGCTTAAAGTAGTATGGCAAAGATCGCGATTAACATAGCAACAGGAAGTTTACAGCAGGAAGAGATAATTGTAGGCATTGATTTAGGGACTACTAATAGTTTGGTGGCGATTATTCATCCCGATACCAAACAACCAGTTGCACTTAAAGAACATAACACCAGTTCATTGGTTCCATCTGTAATACACTTTGATGAAGCAGGAAATATTACTGTTGGAGAAGAAGCTAAAAAGAAATTAATAAGCGAACCTCAAAATACTATTTTTTCTGCTAAACGTTTGATGGGTAAATCATATAACGATATCAAACAAAATGCTTCTTTCTTTTCCTATAAAGTGATTGATGATAATACTGAAAGTCTGGTGAAGGTTCAGGTAGGCAATAAATTTTATTCTCCGGTAGATCTGTCTTCTTTTATCTTGAAAGAGTTAAAACAACGTGCAGAGCATATTCTAAAAACACCCGTTAATAAAGCTGTAATAACTGTTCCTGCTTATTTTAATGATGCGCAAAGACAAGCAACAAGAGATGCAGGAAAATTAGCAGGGCTGGATGTATTGCGTATTGTAAATGAACCAACAGCTGCAAGTCTTGCATACGGCTTAGGTTTACAAAAAGATGATGAAAAAACAATTGCTGTGTACGATTTAGGCGGTGGAACTTTTGATATTTCAATATTAAAGATTAGCAATGGCATATTTGAAGTGTTATCTACCAATGGCGACACTTATTTAGGGGGAGATGATATTGACAATTCAATTGTGAAATATTGGTTACAACAGTCTGGTATGAACGAAGAAGAGTTAAGAATAAATAAAGAACTAACACAAGCCATTCGTTTAAAAGCGGAAGAAGCTAAAGTTTATTTGTCAGCTAACAATATTTTTGAAGGAGAATTAAATGGAGATAATTTATCTCTTACAAAAGAAAAATTTAATGAACTTATAAAGCCATTGGTTGATAAAACAGTTACCTGTTGTACGAATGCTTTAAAAGATGCATCATTAAAAACTAAAGATATTGATGTGGTAGTAATGGTTGGTGGCTCAACAAGAGTTCCGTTGGTAAAAGAAAGTATTAGTCAGTTTTTTGGAAAGCCTGTAAATGATACGGTAAATCCTGATGAAGTTGTTGCACTGGGTGCTGCAATACAGGCAGACATCTTAGCGGGCAACAATAAAGATTTTTTATTGCTGGATATAACGCCACTTTCTTTAGGAATTGAAACGATGGGCGGATTGATGGATGTATTAATTCCACGTAATTCTAAAATACCTAATAAAGCGGCAAGACAATACACTACTTATAAAGACGGACAAGGTGGAATGAAAATAGCTGTTTATCAGGGCGAGCGCGATATGATAAAAGATAATAGAAAATTAGCTGAATTTAATTTAACGGGTATTCCGGGAATGCCGGCGGGAATGCCAAAAGTAGAAGTAAGTTTTTTAATTAATGCTGATGGTATTCTGGTTGTAAAAGCAAAAGAACTAAGAAGCGGTGTAGAGCAAAGCATTGAAGTAAAATCTCAATTTGGAATAAGCGATGAAGAAGTGGAAAAAATGTTGTTGGATTCAATTACACATGCTAAAGATGATATTGCAACAAGAGCATTGGTAGAGGCAAGAACAGAAGCAGAGCAATTGTTGGAAACAACTGAAAAGTTTATCCAGAAAAATGCGGCACATTTATCAAAAGATGAATTAATGCAAACAGCGACAGCTATGCAAGCATTGCAATTAGCTACTACAATGGAAGATAAAGATCTTATTCACACTAAAGTGGAAGAACTCAATGATATATCAAGGCCTTATGCAGAGCGAATTATGGACCAAGCCGTTTCTGCTGCTATGAAAGGGAAAGCTATTTAGTTTTTTAACAGTAGTAAAGCCTGAATTATTTGAACTGCATGAAACGATTCACATATTTGCCAATCATATCAAACTCAATGTTTACTTCATCACCTTTTTGTAGATATTGCATATTTGTATGTTCATAAGTATATGGAATAATAGCAACGGTAAATGAATTGTCTGTTACATCAAAGAGGGTAAGACTAGTACCATTAATGGTTATAGAGCCTTTCTCAATTATTAATGATGCAAATTTTTTGTCGAAGTGAAAAGTATATTCCCAGCTACCATCTTTACTTTTTATTTCAATACATTTAGCCGTAGTATCAACATGGCCCTGTACAATGTGACCATCGAGCCTTCCATTCATCTGTAAGCATCTTTCAATATTTACTGATGTTCCTTTTTTCCAGTCTCTTAGGTTTGTTTTTGTTAATGTTTCATCGATAGCTGTAATACGATGCTGACCATTCTTTATTTCTTCCACTGTCAGACAAACACCATTATGCGATATACTTTGATCGATAGAAAATTCAGCAGAGATAGGGGATGCAACCCAAAAAGTGCGGTTAGTTCCTGATGAAATAACGGCTTCAATAGTGCCAATAGTTTCGATTATACCTGTAAACATCCTACAAATTTACTTTTTTTTGGTGTTTGATTTTGATTTTTAAATATTTCAGTTATCTTTGCACTTCTAAAAAACTACCAGAGGAGGTATATACAAATGTTAATAATAGATTCAAAAGATTGCGAAAACATAGACAAGGCGCTTAAAAAATATAAGAAGAAATTCGAAAAAAGCCGCGTTTTATTACAGTTAAGAGAAAGACAGGCTTTTATCAAGCCTTCTATCAGACGCCGTAAAGAAGTGTTGAAAGCAGTGTACAAACAGAATATAGCAAGCGGTAAAATAGATATCTAGTCGCTATTTTATTGCTGTCAGTAATATTTTAAACTGATAATCGGTTATTGTAACTTTGATTATCAGTTTTTTTATGCCCCAAAGTAACCAGGAAATTATACAGCCTTTTTTAGATTACCTCAAATTTCAAAAAAGGTATTCCCAACATACTATTGTTTCTTATGAGAATGACCTGATCTCTTTTTTTGATTTTATTGAAATACAATTTGGCAGTATGCCATTGGCTGATATCAATACATCCTTCGTCCGCAGCTGGCTGGCGAGTTTAAAAGAAAACAAGATCAGTTCTAAAAGCATCAATCGTAAAATATCTGCTTTAAAATCCTTTTTTAAATACCAGTTAAAAAACGGACTCCTGCAAGCGAGTCCTATGGGTGCTATTATTTCTCCAAAAATTAGTAAACGGCTACCTCAGTTTGTAGCAGAGAATGATATGCATGATTTATTCGCTTATATGGAATTTCCTGATACATGGGATGGTAAAACGGATAAGCTGTTATTGCAGATATTATACAATACAGGCATGCGGAGGGCAGAGCTGGTAGGTTTAAAAGAATCGCAAATTGATAAAGGCAATAGCTCAATAAAAGTATTAGGTAAAGGTAATAAAGAAAGAGTGCTACCGGTAAGTACTGAATTAATAAACGCTCTGCTAGAATATATTAATGCTAAAAGAGTTTTATTTGAAGAGTTTGATTCGACAGTTGTATTAGTTAACAAAAAAGGCCGTCAGCTTGATCCTAAACAAGTGTATAATGTAGTAAAAAAATATCTTTCAGAAGTTACTACAATTGATAAGAAAAGCCCACACATCCTGCGTCATAGTTTCGCTACTCATTTAATGAACAACGGCGCTGATCTAAATGCAGTTAAAGAGCTGCTAGGGCATAGTAGTTTGGCTGCCACGCAGATATATACACATAACACTATTGAAAAGTTAAAAGATGTTTATAAAAAGGCACACCCTAAGGCATGATTATTGGAAGAATAATAGTAGAAAACAGTGTGTTTTTCTTTTGGAAAGTTCAAGTGCAACAATTAACTTCAAATAATAGAATTTAATACTTTAATAATCTAAAAAAACACTAAATGAAGTAACACATCTGCTTGATTATTATCACAAAATTTTTCACTCATTAAAATTAGATTGTCATGAATGTTAACATCCAAACCGTACACTTTGACGCAGATTCAAAATTGGTAGCTTATATAGAAGCTAAAACTGCTAAAATTTATCAATTTCATGATAAGATTACTAAAGTAGACGTGTACCTGAAGTTAGATAACGTAGTTCATACTATAAAAGATAAAGTTGCCGAGATTAAAATCCATGTACCTGGGCATGATTTTTTTGTAAAACATTCATCTAAATCTTTCGAAGAAAGCTTTGATGAGGCATTAGACTCTGTAATAACACAGATGAAGCGACAAAAAGAAAAAGTTATGGCATAATAGCAAATTCTAAATCATAATAGATCAGATCCCAAATTCTACTGCATTCTGTGTTAGAATTTGGGATTTGTTTTTTGTATTTTTAGAATTTGTTTTCACGTTTTTCGCAATTATTTTTTTATTAGTTAAAAAAAACATTTCCAAAATTTTTGTATTAATCAAATTCACTTACATTTGCATTCCTAAAAAATAAGGAAATAAAAAATCCTTGTTTTGATAAAGGGCAAAAAAAGTTCTTTAAAAAGCCGAAGTAGCTCAGTTGGTAGAGCAACTGATTTGTAATCAGTAGGTCGCTGGTTCGACTCCAGTCTTCGGCTCGAAAATAGTAGCAGGTAGCAAGTTGTAAGTAGCAGGATTTCTTGATACTTATATCTTTCTACCTGATACTTATTAACCGGGTAGATGGCCGAGTGGTTAAAGGCGACAGACTGTAAATCTGTTCACGCAAGTGTACGTAGGTTCGAACCCTACTCTGCCCACAGTTCTTATTGTTATTTGGATTTTCACTAGCGGAAGTAGCTCATTTGGTAGAGCGGTAGCCTTCCAAGCTTCAGGTGGCCGGTTCGAGCCCGGTCTTCCGCTCAGTTTTTCTGCCTGCGATAGCAGATAGTTCTTTAGCCGTCGTAGCTCAGGGGTAGAGCACTTCCTTGGTAGGGAAGGGGTCATGAGTTCGATTCTCATTGATGGCTCTATTGGGGGATCGAATAGTTGAATAGGATACAATACAAAAAATAACAGTCAATGGTTACAGACTTTAAATGAGAACCAATTTCAAAACAAATATTAAAAATTAAACAATGGCAAAAGAATCATTCAAGAGGGATAAGCCCCATCTTAACGTTGGTACTATCGGTCACGTGGATCATGGTAAAACGACACTTACAGCCGCTATAACCGATGTTTTGTCTAAAAAAGGTTTAGCGGAGAAAAAAAATTACGATGATATCGATGGAGCTCCTGAAGAAAAAGAAAGGGGTATCACTATCAATACAGCGCACGTTGAGTATGCAACTGCTACTCGTCACTACGCTCACGTAGATTGTCCGGGTCACGCCGATTATGTGAAAAACATGATCACTGGTGCTGCTCAAATGGATGGTGCTATCTTAGTTGTTGCTGCGACCGATGGTCCAATGCCACAAACTAAAGAGCATATCCTATTGGCTCGTCAGGTAGGTGTACCTCAAATCGTTGTTTTCATGAACAAAGTTGATTTGGTAGATGATCCTGAATTATTAGAATTAGTTGAAATGGAAATTCGTGAGTTGTTAACTTCTTACGGTTTCGACGGAGATAAAACACCTATTATCCAAGGTTCTGCAACCGGAGCTCTTTCTGGTGATGCTAAATGGATCGCTAAGATCGACGAATTAATGGATGCTGTTGATAGCTACATTCCATTACCTCCAAGATTAGTTGATTTACCTTTCTTGATGAGTGTTGAGGATGTATTCTCTATCACTGGTCGTGGAACAGTTGCAACTGGTCGTATCGAAAGAGGTCGTATCAAAGTTGGTGAAGGGATTGAGATTGTAGGTTTGATGGAAAAACCATTGACTTCAACTTGTACTGGTGTTGAAATGTTCAAAAAATTACTTGACGAAGGTGAAGCTGGTGATAACGCAGGTCTTTTATTACGTGGTATTGAAAAAACTCAGATCCGTCGTGGTATGGTTCTTTGCAAACCAGGTTCTATTACTCCGCACACTGCTTTCAAAGGTGAAGTTTACGTATTAAGCAAAGAAGAAGGCGGACGTCATACTCCATTCTTTAACAAATATCGTCCTCAGTTCTACTTCCGTACTACGGATGTAACCGGAGAAGTTACTTTGAACGCTGGTACTGAAATGGTTATGCCTGGTGATAACACTTCATTAAACGTTGTGTTGATCCAACCAATCGCAATGGAAAAAGGTTTGAAATTCGCGATTCGCGAAGGTGGCCGTACAGTAGGCGCAGGTCAGGTTACTGAAATCGTTAAATAAGCAAAAAAGTTTTAAGCTTTTAGCTTTAAGTCGAAAGACATGCAAATTATTTTATTATATTTGCAACATAAGTTTACAAAAGCTGTTCCAATCAACCGGAATAGCTTTTGCTTTTCTACGGGAATGGTGCAACGGTAGCATACGGGTCTCCAAAACCTTTGATCTTGGTTCGAATCCTAGTTCCCGTGCCAGTTTAATGCGCTAATCATAAACGCATAGACAACACAAAAAAGATTAGCTGTTAGCTAATTAGCAAATTGAAATTATGAATAAATTAACCGCATATTTAAAAGACTCTTACAAAGAGCTTGTAGAAAAAGTAACTTGGCCAAGTTGGGATGAGTTACAACAATCTACAATGATTGTTTTGGGTGCTACCGCTTTAATTACTTTTATCGTTTGGATAATGGACTTTGTAGCGAATGGATCATTGAAATTTATTTACTCTTTATTTGCAACAAAAGGATAATGGAAGACATCATAGTACAAGAAAAAGAAAGCAAATGGTACGTACTCCGCGTTGTAAGTGGCAAGGAGCGTAAAATAAAAGAATATCTTGATAAAGATATTATCCGTAACGGATGGTCTGAGATCATTAAACAGATATTTTTACCTGTAGAGAAAGTATATAAGGTAGTGAATGGTAAAAAAGTAATGAGGGAAAGAAACTTTTATCCTGGCTACGTTATGATCGAAGTGTCTGATAACAAACTGAATGATGATATGGTTCAACATATCAGTAATATCAGCAACGTTATGCACTTTTTAACGGATGGTAAAGGTAGTAAAGGGAACATCATTTCTTTACGCAGATCTGAAGTAAACAAGATGTTAGGTAAAGTAGATGAATTAGGAGAAGGCGGTGGAATTACCATGAGCGAACCCTTCATTATCGGTGAAACAATTAAAATTATTGACGGACCATTCAACGACTTTAACGGCGTTATTGAAGAAGTTAATGATGAAAAGAAGAAATTGAAAGTACAGGTTAAGATCTTTGGTAGAGCTACTCCGGTTGAGTTGAACTATATGCAGGTTGAAAAACTAGTTTAATGTTTTTCTAATAATGTTTAATAAAAAACCATCCTTTGAGGATGGTTTTTTATTGGAATCAAATAATGTACATTCGCGCCATGTCAATAAATACAGTTTTACAAAATAGAAGTAGTAGTGCCTGTGAATTATGCAGCGAGCCAGATAAATATTTACATGCATATGCAGTTCCACCTAAAGATGATTCTATAGATAACCTAGTGGTATTGTGTTCTAATTGTTATAATAAAATTACAGAGGCAGATTTTAGCGATACTAATTATTGGCGTTTTCTTACAGGTAGTATTTGGAATGAAATACCTTCAGTGCAAGCATTATCTTACAAAATATTGAATAAGCTTACATCGGAAGAATGGGCCTCAGAAACAGTAGAATCTGTTTCATTGGAAGAAGCTGTGATTAACTGGGCTAACGCCGAAGATGAAGCGGAAGCGGCAAAAATTATCCATAAAGACGCTTTTGGAGTAATTTTAGCAACAGGCGATTCTGTTGTATTAACACAAAATTTGAATGTGAAAGGCGCCAATTTTATAGCGCCAAAAGGAACAATCGTGCGTAAAATAAAGCTGGTAGATGACAATGCCGAACAGGTAGAGGGCAAGATAGAGGGTGAGATAATCGTGATATTAACTAAATACCTTAGAAAATCAACTGTTTAAATTGTTGCATTGCTATATTGTTGAATTGTTTTGCGATAATAACAATTTAACGGTCAAACAATATAGCAATTAGCAAGCTGAAAGCATGGATAGGGTTGAAAAATAGCTGAAAATAATTGTAGAAAAATAGCAATTATTCAATTATTTACTTACCTTTGCGCTCCCAAAAAGAGTTCTTTAGTAAGAAATTATTGACTTGGGAGTTTCGGTCATTGCCGGAACGCTATCACCAAAAAACGTAAAACATGGCAAAAGAGATCACGGCCTATGTCAAGCTCCAATGTAAAGGAGGACAAGCCAATCCAGCACCACCAATCGGGCCTGCATTAGGTTCTAAAGGTATCAACATCATGGAGTTCTGTAAGCAATTCAACGCTAGAACTCAGGATAAACAAGGGAAAGTTCTTCCCGTTCTTATCACAGTTTTCGCTGATAAGTCTTTCGAATTCATCATTAAAACTCCTCCGGCGGCTGTACAGTTAATGGATGCTGCTAAAGTTACAACTGGTAGTAAAGAGTCTAACCGTGTAAAAGTAGGTAAAGTAACCTGGGCACAGATCGAAGAGATCGCTAAGGATAAAATGCCTGATTTAAACGCATTTACCTTAAACAGTGCGATGAGCATGGTTGCAGGTACTGCACGTAGCATTGGTTTAACTGTTGAAGGAGAATCTCCATTAGAAAATTAATTATCAACCACAAAAATTTTAGAAAATGATTACTAAAAAAAGAAAATTAGCAAACGCTAAGGTTGATATTAATAAAGCATATTCTTTGAAAGATGCTTCAACTTTAGTTAAAGAAATAAACACAACAAAATTTGATAGTTCTGTTGATTTACATATCAAATTAGGAGTAGATCCTAAAAAAGCTGATCAGGCTATCCGTGGTACGGTTTCGTTACCTCATGGTACTGGTAAAACTAAAACTGTATTGGTTCTTTGTACTCCTGATAAAGAGGAAGCTGCAAAAGCTGCCGGTGCTGATTTCGTTGGTTTGGATGAATTTATCACTAAGATCGAAGGTGGCTGGACAGGTATTGATGTAATCATCGCTACACCATCTGTAATGCCTAAGATCGGTAAATTAGGTAAAGTATTAGGTCCTCGTAACCTAATGCCAAATCCTAAAACTGGTACTGTTACTAATGATGTAGCAGCAGCAGTTAATGAAGTTAAAGGTGGTAAAATCGCATTTAAAGTTGATAAAGTGGGTATTATTCACGCTTCAATTGGTCGCGTAAGTTTTGCTCCTGATAAAATAGCAGAAAATAGCCAGGAATTAATTAATGCTATCATTAAATTAAAACCATCTTCTTCAAAAGGAACATACCTTAAAGGTGTAAGCATGGCCAGCTCAATGAGTCCTGGTATTTTGATTGACACTAAAACGGTACAAAACTAAAACACCCCACCTGGCCTCCCCTAAATGGGAGGGAAAGGAGACTAAAAAATATTTGTTATGACTAAACAGGAAAAAAACGACGTGATAGAAGTGCTGAAAGGCAAATTCTCTCAGTATAATAATTTCTACATCACTGATACAGAAAGCTTGACAGTTGCTCAGGTTAGTAAGTTGCGTGGTCATTGCTTTAACAAGCAAGTAGAAATGAAGGTTGCAAAAAACACCCTAATTAAGAAAGCATTAGAAAGTATTGATGCTGAAAAATATGCTGGTGTTTATGAATCTTTAAACAAAGTAACTGCAGTATTGTTCAGCGAAAATCCAAAAGATCCGGCTGTTATTATTAGCAGTTTCCGCAGAGAAAACAATAACGAAAGACCTGTGTTAAAAGCAGCTTTCATTAATGGGGATGTATTTGTAGGTAACGATAAACTGGTTGCATTAACTCAGATCAAGACTAAGAATGAATTGATTGGCGAAGTGATCGGATTGTTACAATCTCCAATCCAACGTGTATTGGGTGCATTACAAAATAAAGATGCAGCATTTAAAGCTGAAGAAGTAACTGCTACTGCAGAAGCTGCTCCAGTTACAGAAGCAAAAGTAGAAGCAGCCCCGGTTGCTGAAGCACCCGCTACTCCGGAAGCTCCAGCTGCAGAAGTAACACCTGCGGCAGAATAATTAATAATCTACCGGTAATCGTAAGAAACCAGTAATTATATAATAATAAACAATTTTTTTAATAACCTCCGCCGGAGTTAATAACTATGAAGGCGGAAAAAATGTAAACATTATGGCAGACGTAAAACAATTAGCTGAAAAATTAGTAGGCTTAACAGTAAAAGAAGTTCAAGAATTAGCAGAATTCTTAAAATCAGAATACGGTATCGAACCAGCTGCAGCTGCAGTTGTAGTAAGTGCTGGTGGCGGTGCAGCAGCAGTAGCTGAAGAGAAAACATCTTTCAATGTTATCTTGAAAAGCGGTGGTGCTAACAAATTAGCGGTTGTTAAGATCGTTAAAGAATTAACTGGCTTAGGTTTGAAAGAAGCTAAAGATCTAGTTGATGGCGCTCCAAAACCAATTAAAGAAGGCGTTGATAAAGCTACTTCAGAAGAATTAAAAGCTAAATTAACTGAAGCTGGTGCTGAAGTTGAAATCGCTTAATTAATTCGATTCAATAAATTAAGTGTACGCATACCCAAAAGGTATGCGTATTGCTTTTTGTATAGGCTAACAATTTATCTTTGATAGAGAAAATAATTTCAGATGTCCTGTCTATGTTATATCGGATATCAGAAAAATTAATAATCAGCAATTATTATGGCAAAATTGAAATGTCTTTTTATTGGGAAAGAAGAGAAATCTTTACAAACACTTTTTGATTATGCTTCCACATTATCTTCACTATCTATTATAGGTAAACCGGTCAATACAAGAAAAGAAGCACAGTATTATTTACAGGAATTTACCCCCGATATTATTTTTTGTGATGCTACTGCAATAAGCGGCGATATAGAGAAGTTTTTGACACAAAAAGAGTTGAAGGTATTGGTAGTAGTACTTACTACCAATGAAGAGATTACAAGTACAGAATTGCCTTATAATGTATTTAGCTTTATACCAAAGCCAGTTTCGCTTGATGTACTTCTACAATTAATATCTCGTATCAATAATTATTTGAGTGTTGATACAAAAAAACATTCGAGCGTACAAAATGATTTTGTTTTTATTAAGTCTGCTTATAAATTTTACAAGATAAAATTTAGCGATATCCTTTTTTGTGAAGGGATGAAAGATTATACACAGGTCCATATTCTAAATAGAGAAAAGCCAATCATAACATTGCAGAATTTAAAAAATTTTGTGAGTAAACTACCGTCAGATCAATTTATCAGGGTGCATCGTTCTTTTGTAGTATCGTTAAGTAATATTGATATGGTAAGTAAAAATGAGATCACTATTGGTAAAAAAGATCTTCCAATAGGAGAGAGTTACCGTGATCAATTATTTAATATAATACAGCAATCTGCATAAAAAAAGGAGTTACATTTTGTAACTCCTTTTTTTATTCGATTATATGTAATTGCCGTAATTCATTTCCGCTTACTGTAGGAGGTAGATGATGTTGCATTATTTTCTTAACAACTAATGCAGCAACTTTTTTTGCATCATCTTCTGTTACAAAGTAACGTTTGCCGGGAACGCCAGGTATAAAAGGTTGATTGATATAAATATTGTCACCAACATATACTTTGTATCCCCAACCCGTACCTGATTTAAAAGTACTATCCCTGATGGCTAGTAGATCTCCATTAACATTACTCGGTATTGCCTGAACATTGTTGTTGTTCTGACAGCTGCCTAATACTGTTATCAGTACGAAATAACCTAATATAATTAATCTAGATCTAGTCAAGAGAATTGTAAGCTTGTAAAGGGAACCATTCATAAAAATCAGAAAATTGGCCACTATTTGTAGCTCCGTTTCTACCGGTACCTACAAAGCCTCTGCCATTAATAGAAAATCCAACTGCACCTTCTCTTGCCGCTCCTTCAAATGAGGTTTCCTGGTACCAAAGATCGTAATGAATATCATATTTCCAGGTATCTACTCTCTCTGCACCATTATTCCCGGTTGTTAGATAAGCCTCATCACCTATTACAAAGGCAACTGCATTTTGTCTTATCATAGCATAAAGATCATCATAGCTTTGTGTGGAAAAATTGCTTATTTGTCTTCTTTCTGTCCATGTAACGCCGCCAGGAGTAAGAGGAGTGACAGGAACAACAGTCATAGCCCATAATTGATTACAAGTAAGTGTGTTGCCATTATTTGATCCTGTACATACATATGCTGCAGTATCATTAGAAGTAAAAGCTACAGCCTGAGAGCATTTAGGACCAGGATATTGTTGTACAAGTGCCCATTGCCTTGTTGCGGGATCATATTGATAGCAATCATTTAAGTAACTACCGTTATATCCGGTTGTTACATAGCCCTTTCCGGCAAGTTCAAAACCAACAGCATCATATCTTCCAATACTTCCGGGAAGGGGTTGGATTGGGATCCATGTGTTAGTAGTAGCTATATATGCCCAGAAATCACTTAAATAGTTTGTTCCGTCAAATCCTGTACCTACATAAGCTGTATCCCCAATACTAAATGCTACTGCCGAGTTTCTCGGAGTACCAGGGAAATTAGCTAATTGTGTTTGTCCAGGTCCTACTTGTGAAGAAGATCCTTGCCAGTTACCTGCTTTGCTATCATCTTCGTTAGGATCTGGAGTATATTGCCAAAGATCATAATACCTGCCTAGGCTATCTTGAACTCCGGTTGTAGTAAAGGAATTGAAATCGTACCCTGTTGCGATGTACCCTGAATTACCTATAACAAAACCTACAGCTTCACTACGGCTCGTGCCTCCAAAGTCTTCACGTCTAACCCAGTTACCAATTGAAGGATTAATATTTGTTTTTTTGCAAGATGAACCCAATAATGAAATTCCTAATAGACTTACAAAAGAAAAGACTCTTAATTTGTGCATACACTAATTTTTTGCCGAAAGTATTGTGTAACAGGTATGCTAAATCGTTAAAAAGTATTTAAAGCCAATTTTTATATACGAATTGCCATTTTAAATATACTAATTATATTTAAACCATTCCAATTCAGTAGAAGGGATAAAAAATCGCTTATTAATTTTAGTATGTTAATAATGCCATTTTATATATGTATATTACTAATTGGTACATATTAACAATACCAAACTAGCTGTAAGAAATAATATTGCGGGCTAATAAAAGGCATATTACCAATATGAGATTAATGCGAAAGAGATATTTATACCTGACATTAAGTATAATTTTAAGTTATTTACTCTCAATATCAGTTACTTCTTGCGAAAAAGCAACCATTAATATCGGGAGCGATTTTGTTACAAATAGCCCTACTACACTAGTTTACGTAGATAGTTTAACTACGCATATATCAACGGTTTATGTCGATTCATTCGTTACATCTGCACCCGCTGCACTATTAATAGGTAATTATGTTGATCCGCTTTTTGGCGCCATATCCTGCAGATCGTTTATGCAAGTAGGATTACCCATTACAGGTCCTACTTCTATTCCTTCGGGCTCTGTTTACGATTCAACAGAAGTTGTACTTAAATTTAAGAAGACATATTATGGGGATACTACTAAACCTTACACTGTAACAGTAAATCAGTTAGCATCTCCGGTAACATTGCCTCCCAATCAAACTTTTTTCTATAATAAAGATTCTTTAAACTATAATTCTACGCCTGCAGTACTAGGTAGCACGCAGCTTCCAGGTATTAGACCGGCTATATTGGATACTATTGCCATTACATTAAACGGAGATTCAACAGGAGAGAATCTCTATAATAAGTATGTAACAGGTGCTATAGAAATACAAAATAATCCTCAATTTCTTAATTATTTTAAAGGGTTGGCTATCTCAGGTAGCAGTAGTAATAGCTTGGTGGCAGGATTTAGCGATACGGTGGAAATACGTCTTCACTATCATACTCCCAGCGTAGCTAATACTTATACATACCTTTCTTTTAAAATGATTAACCCTCTTAATGAATTTAATAATATTACCGTTAATAGAACGGGTACCGCAATAGCAGGGTTAAATATTGTAAATAGGGAATTACCTTCATCGGCTACGGGGAATGCAGGGTATGATCAGTATATAACCGGCTCTATGGTTAAGATTAGTTTTCCATATTTGAATAATCTTTTACAGCTTCCTAATTTTGTCAAAATTATAAAAGCTGTATTACTGGTAAAACCGGTTAGGAATAGCTTCTCTCAGATCTATCAATTACCGCCTCAGTTAACTTTATTTCAAACTGATATTAATAATGGAATTGGAAGCCCTATATCTGGAGGTCAAACTGGAAATCTTTTTATAGATGGGTTGGCTGGATTTGGCACAGCCTACACTTATGATCTAACGTCTTATTTACAGTATTTGATGCAGGTTCAGGGTAATAATAATAACAATGGGTATGGTTTATTATTGTTGCCACCTAATGAAACAGATATCCTTAATCGAGTAGTTGTTGGCGATATTATGCAAACTCAAAATTATACTAGCCAGGTACAAATATATTATGCAGCAGTTCAATAAAATAAGGTATTACATGATTTTAAGGAGTAGCGTTTTAGCTGGGATATTGTTTTTAATAATATCACCGGTTATAGTAAAGGCACAAAATAACAGCTCACCTTACTCCATAATAGGATTAGGTAATATTGAAAATAGTTATTTTAACCGTTACACCGGTATGGGTAATGCCGGTGTAGCCTTATCTGATAGCAGGTACATTAATAACAGTAATGCCGCCTCATTATCTAAATTGGGTAACCATATTTTTACTTTTGAATTATCTGCAAGAGCCACAGTAAGTGGCTATAGTGGTGGAAATTTATCAACAATTAATCCAAATTCAACGGCACCCAGTCCTACATTTGATATTGCTTTTTGCAGATTATCTGTCGCAACCAAAGTCACCAAAAATTGGGGTAGCAGCTTTGGGTTACAGCCATATAGTACCGGTAACTATGATTATACCGCCAATAAACTAGTTGAAGGTAGTAATAAAAGTATCCTGACAGCAGAGTATCAGGGTAGTGGTGGTGTTAATCAATTTTATTGGGCCAATGGCTATCAGATTACAAGAAATACCT
>Ga0206802_1073_pt1 | contig 25815 bp, 19 predicted proteins | sample Alteio_BWOrgCont_63_FD_152902 | JGI IMG/M metagenome (GOLD analysis project Ga0206802, IMG submission 152902) | Enriched cells from forest soil in Barre Woods Harvard Forest LTER site, Petersham, Massachusetts, United States -... | ecosystem: Environmental > Terrestrial > Soil > Temperate forest >... | reverse complement strand
ATCTCACTTATGAAGTTGATCTCTGGGGGCGCGTTCGAAATTCAGTGGCTGTTGCAAGAAGCCTTACGCAAGCTAGTGCTGCTGATTTGGCAGCGATCGACTTAAGTTTGCATGCAGAGCTTGCAAGTGATTATTTTGCACTAAGAGGAGATGATATTGCACAACACATTTTAGACCAGTCAGTGGTGATGTATCGAAAAGCTCTTTATCTTACGCGTAAACGTTATGAAGGGGGAGCTGCTCCTATTGCTGATGTCGATCAAGCACAAACGCAATATAATGCAGCAAAGACGCAAGCGGCAGATATGCGCTTAAATCGCGCCAAGTTAGAGCATGCAATTGCAGTACTAATTGGCCAACCTCCTGCTGCTTTTTCACTGGCGCCATCATTATCTAAAGCTAAATGTGTTGCTGTCGTTCCACAACTCCCATCGACGTTGCTCGAGCGTAGGCCAGATATTGCAGAAGCAGAATTGAAAGTACAAGCGGCAAATTTTGATATCGGTGTTGCGCGAGCAGCATTTTTTCCAGCACTAAATTTATCAGCTGCAATAGGTTATGAAAGTACGCTGTTTAGTAATCTACTAAAAAGACCTAGCTTAGCCTGGTCATTAGGGCCTACCACTGCATCTGCACTATTAAATGATGGTAGCATGCCACTTTTAACTCAGACTATATTCGATGGTGGTAAGTTAATTGCATTATCTCAACAAGCCAGCGCGAGATATTTTGAAACGGTTGCAAATTATCGTCAAACGGTACTCACCGCTTATCAGGAAGTTGAAGATAGTCTTGTTGCACTACATCGGCTTGATCAAGAAAATAAGACTCAAACAGCAGCAACTTTAGCAGCAAAACGCGCAATGAGTCAGGCAATGTATCGCTATAAAGGTGGACTAACAACTTATCTCGATGTTGTGGTCATACAAAATATTGCTCTTCAAACTGAATTAACATCGACTGATATCCGCACGCGCCGCCAATTGGCTAGCATTCAATTGATTAAAGCGTTAGGCGGCGGTTATGCATAGGAAATACACTAGATTTATGTTATGTATGCTATACTGAATGGTAAATTTTCAAAAATTAAAGTAGTTAAATTGGATAACATATATAAGGAATTTATATGATTGATTTATACTATTGGACAACACCTAATGGACATAAGATAACAATATTTCTCGAAGAAGCAAAATTACCTTACAAGATTATCCCCATCAATATTGGCGAAGGTGCACAATTTGCACCTGATTTTTTGCATATATCACCTAATAATAAAATTCCTGCAATTATTGATCAAGATCCAGATGATAAAGGTAAACCAATTGCTATTTTTGAATCTGGCGCAATACTTTTATATTTAGCAAGAAAAATTAATCGGTTCGTTCCTGAAGATGTGCGTGGCTTTAACGAAGTTGTACAATGGTTATTTTGGCAAGTGGGCGGTTTAGGACCTATGGCTGGTCAATGTCATCATTTTACGCAGTTTGCTACAGAAGTTGTGCCTTATGCGATTAATCGTTATGTCAAAGAAACTGCTCGTTTATACTCTGTGCTTGATAAGCAGTTAGCCAATAAAGAATTTATTGCAGGGAAATATTCTATTGCAGATATAGCAAGCTATCCTTGGATTAAACTGCATGACAAGCAAGGGCAAAACTTAAATGACTTCCCAAATGTACAACGCTGGGTCGAAGTGATGGAGGCAAGACCAGCGATACAGCGTGCGTATGCGGTAGCAAATGAGATAAATCCGAATTAAAAATAACTTAAAAGGGATGTAGTGATATCAATTTGCTGTCAGTTTTGTTGCCGACGTCGTTCCGTGGAAAGAAACCGCGGGACGACGGCAGGAGAGGCTAAGTCTGCAAAAGAGATCGCAATTTTCTACGACTAAGTTTATCTAACACAGAAAAAATTTTCTCTTGCACGCTTATACGATTTGACTTTGCACTGTGTCCTTTTATCTTGAACGGAATGATTTGAAATTTTCCTGCAATACTATAAAGCTCTTTATAGAGACTAGCGTTTGGTAGAGCATGACCTGCACGAGTGATGAAATCATTTTTTTGTAATTTTTCTTTTCTTTTGCCTAATAAATCGCACAGGCTCTGACAATCAGTATAAATTTCAATTCTTTGAGTGGATGGTGAATGTTGGTGAATAAAATTTAAAGAATCAATAACAGTTTTTATTTCTGACCAAGTTGATTTTTTGGAGTCATATTTTTGATAAACAATTTTATCTGCTAATTTAGCGTATAGATCTTCTATTTTTGATTCAGCATAATTTTGTATTTCATTTTGATCTATACATAAGAATGCCCCGACTGCGATATTCATTTTTGATGATGTTGCGGCATCAGTAAAAATTAACATGGTATTTATCTGCATGTTATCTCAATTTTTTGACATTAACTTTACGGCCTTTCAGTTTGCCATTTTGCAAATATCGATAGGCTTTATCTACTTGGTTTTGATGTATTGCGACATAAGAACAAAGCGCTGCTATATCAATTTTGCCAATTGCATCACCAGGCAATCCAGCATCTTTTGTTAACGCACCTAATATATCACCTGGTCGGATTTTATCTTTTTTTCCTGCATCGAGACAAACGGTTACCATTTCAGGTAGAAGAATAGTAGTATCACTTTTATTTAATTCCCCCATATTTCCCCAAGTGAGCGGATGAGTTGAATTTTCTTTGATTGCTGAAACGCGTTCGATGTCAGCAGGAGTTGTTAAACTTAAAGCTAATCCTTGATGGCCAGCACGTCCTGTACGGCCAATACGATGAATATGCACGTCGCGCTCAAAAGCTAATTCGTAATTAATGACAGCTGGTAATTCTTTAATATCAAGACCACGTGCTGCAACATCGGTCGCTACTAAAATAGAACAACTTTGATTGACGAAGCGTATGAGAACTTGATCACGTTCTGCTTGTTCCATATCACCATTTAAAGCAAGCGAGCTGAATCCAGTCTCTCGTAGTTTATCTGACAAATCAGTAGTCTGTTGTTTGGTGTTACAAAAAATCAATGTTGAGCTGGGTTTATAATGCAATAATAATGCTTTTAGTAAAGGGAATTTATTTTCTTGACTACGTGTTTCATAAAAACGTTGTTCAATATCGTATTCAGTATGAGTGGTTTCTATCAAAACTTCTTTAGGGTTTTGCATGAATTGTTTGCCAAGTTTTTTTATTTCTGCAGGATATGTCGCAGAAAATAATAAAGTTTGTCGTTGTTTAGGGCATAGCGCGACAACGGCTTTTATATCATCTAAAAAACCCATATCGAGCATTCTATCTGCTTCATCTAAAACTAATATTTGTAATTTTTTTAACGACAGCGTGGCTTTATCTAAATGTTTTTGTACGCGACCTGGTGTACCAACGATAATATGAGCGCCATGTCTTAATGAATCTAATTGCGGTCGCATCGGAATACCACCTGATAAATTCAAAATTTTGACATTGGGCATGAGACGAGCCAAACGACGTAAAGCTTGGCTTACTTGTTCAGCTAACTCACGTGTTGGACATAAAATCAAAGCTTGTACGGCGTAATTTTCAACATTTAAACGATTTAATAATGAAAGCCCAAATGCAGCTGTTTTGCCACTTCCTGTTTTCGCTTTTGCAATGACATCCTCGCCTTTAAGCATGATTGGGAGGCTTTCTGCTTGAATCGGTGTCATTGTTTCAAATCCAAGAGAGGAGAGATTATTCAATAACCCTTCTCGTAATGGTAAACAAGAAAAGGGTTGTGCAAGATCGGTTGATTGATGGCTGGGTTCTGCATGTTTCATGGCTATATCACTTGTATTCAAAGGAAGGGCGTAGCCTAGCACAAATTAGTTCATTTTTGAATCAGATTGTTTTGTTTTGTCATATAAATTAAAACGGATAAACAATATGCGCAATTTATCCGAATTGTCGATCTAACTCATTATGTACTAGGACGACACATTGTGAGGCGAATAAAATTTTCCGCCCAAGGCTTATTTTTGTAAGTCCTTGCCGCTCTAATCCTTTGATACTATTTTTGGGCATGGGGAGGTGGTCGCTTAGCACAAAAACGCCTTGCTGTTCAAAGTTGATTGCTCGAATATCTTTACCTTTTTTGTCAAGTAAATAGACTGGGTTATGTTCCTGTAATCCCTTCATTAAAGTTTCAAATCCAAAGCCACAAATTTCGATTCCCGGCTCAATAGTTTGGATGTCATTTTTTGCGACTTTATTCCCTCGTGCTAATGCAGAGGAAACTACTTCAAGAATGGCGTGCTCATGAAAGCCTGGAAAAGAAAGTCCATTGTTTGATGAAAACTTTAGAGTCTTGGGAAAATCTGGGGTGCTATCAAGCACAACGTATACTTCTACATCTGATCTCATCCCATTCGAAAAATAAAAAGCATTTGCCAGTGTATGAGCAATGATTTCAAAATGGCTGCCAGATCCGATTTGAGAAAATATTTTATCCGCTCTAACGGTTCCCTTTCTAGCGCGTATAACGAAGGTACGCATTTGTTTTCCTTTGATGAAATTTTGTTAGTCTATATCCTAATAAAATTATTTGCAGCAGCATTCATCAGATAAAAAGTATTTTCATGGTTTTCTTAAGAAAAATAGAAATTTTACATAATTTGCACAAAAATAGTCCGCATGTTACAATTTCGTTTTTTTGATGTACGTCATATTAAGAGCTAACACATCAACGAGGTAACATGAGCACTCCATCAAAAGCACAATTGTTGAAAGCTAGTATTGCTAAAAGAAGCTTTAAAAAAAGAAAAGCTTTAGCTATTCAGAAAGCTCAAGCTAGCAAGAAAGCGATGGGGTTTTTTACGTTATTACTATTAGGCTCACAAAAAAAAATTTCAAATACTAACTTTAACCAAACTGATTCCACAGCAGTACCTCATGCAAGTTATCATGCTACCTCCACTAGTGCGTATTCCGTTCCGACATTAGTTCAGGTGCCTTCAGTGATTTCTTCTAGTGCGAAATTGTTAGCCACCATGGCACTTTTTAAATATAAAGATTTCTCCACACACACTTCGTCAGTTATATTTGCAGCACTGTCTTCTCAATTTAAAGTAGCTAATGCAGAAGTAGAAAATATTGAAGTTTCTATTGATCCTGTACCTAAAGTACAACAATTTTATGCGACCTCTTCTGCAACAACATCTAGACATTTGCGAGATTTATCAAAGAAAGAAATAAACTTAAAGCCAGAAGACCAAGTTTCTTTTATAAGAAATAAAACAATTAACTTGATAAAATTAAGTAAAAGCGCAATAGAATATTATGATTTGCATCCCACATTATCTTTTGTACAAGATCGTGATAAACTAACACAAGCTATTTCAATGCTTGCAAAAGATAAAGATTTATATTGCAAACTTAGCTCTATTTTTGAAGAGGCAAATACTGGTTTTAAATTAGAGATATGTGTGCCTGACGAACTTCCTGTTGGTATTTTAGCTATGTATAAATGGGAAACGAATACACTGCTTATTCCTATTGAGCTATTTTCTAGAACCGAAAGTTTTTTATCTAGTGCAATTTTACATGAGTTGCATCATCCTTTTGTAAATCATCAAAATAGAAAAATGGGCCGTCAATTTTTTATTCCTGAGAGAAAAAAAGATCACTCTATTTCTACGCCTTGCAATCCAGATTTGGCTACAGAAACTCTTGATTGTAAGGAGATAATCCGGTTACAACAAGCGGGTTCGAAAAATGTAGATGAGATGCTTGTGATTTTAACTACCCAAGAAATACATTTGAATTCTGACCAAAAAAAATTATTAGCTAAATATAAACTAGCCGTGGAAGGATATAAACCAATTATCGAAAATCGTAGCTATCCAAAATCAAAACTTATTGTTCATCAGAAAAATGGAGATGTAGATGAGCAATTGAAATTTAAAGATCCAAGAAAAGGTATATCTTTTTCTGATCATGGCTTTACGCGCTTTTTTTATTCGATGGAATTTCTAAGTGAGGATTATGTTACTGCTTATGTGCAAAATTCCAAAACAGATGATTATTTAAAAGCACCTTTGCATGATTTTAAATTTTACCTAAAAATGGGTATTTTTGAAAATGAAACGCTGGGTAGAAGAATAAAAGAGACCGACGCAATCATTCATCAAATTTTTGGAAGATATCCAAGGTTGATTGATTTCTTGTATGAAGGTTTAAGAGAATATCATGCGGCGCGAAGCGACGTCACTTATCAGCGTTGTAGGGCATAGAAATTCAGAAAATTAAGCTATCTGCCAAGCACCATTTTCATACACAATAATATCATCAAGATAGACTAAGTGTGTAACAGCAAAAATGTCAACATGATGTCGAGTATCTGCGCGTCTGAAGTTAGCCTTATTGTATACACCATGTTTTGCACCCAGAGATAAATGGATGCCGCACATACGTTCGTAGGTGCCAATATCACTGACAGTTCGGTTTTGTGAAAATGCGCGATTCATGCCAAAACCAAGTTCACGTAGCCATATCTCTCCCTCATCAGCACGAATATTAGCAAGTACTTTGTCAAACTCAGGCGTTGAATCAATCACATCGGTCACACGCCCTTTAGTTACGACAAGTGTAAGCGGTTTTTCAGGCTTATTGACGGTGAATGAGGTGTCAGCAAAAGCAAAAATACGAACGCGTCCGTTAACTGATTCTAGATTTTTTGCTTCTGTAAAAACTTCGCCGATAGGAAACTGACCACCAATATTTTTCATATCAGTATAATCGCCTATGTTTAGTTTTGCTGGTTCAAATGGTGAATCAAAAATGAGGTGTTCACCATCACTATCAACTATTCCATGATTCGCACGATCAATTAATTTTTTGAGTGTGTGGCCAACACCATGAAAATAAACCGGATCATAGGCCAGTGACTCAATATAGTAAATTTCTTCTAAACCAGTCATGCGGGAAAGATGAGGATGCTCTATTACTTTTAATGATTGTTCAAAGAGTTCAATGCGAATTCGAAAATCATTAAGGCGAAAGCTAGTTGATTGAATAAGTACAACCAGATCAAAAGGAGAGAGTGCTTTAAAAGTAGCGAGCACGTCTGTAGGAGATACGGTATTGAAGTCGATGAAAGTTGCTGTTGAAAGGCATCGTTGATAAGCTTCTGTCAGAGCAATTGCAAGAGGGCACTGTGTATCTGATATAATGATTGCAGCGTGTAGAGGTGAGTGTTTAATAGCAAATGCTAGAATGTCACTTAGATGCTTCGCTGCTGTCACAATTATTTGCTCAGGCAGATTGTCTATTTTACTCAATTGATCTTGGCGCATAATACTCTTCTAATTATGGTATGCAGTGTACTAACTTAATTTATTGTTTTTTACGGATTGTGGTATTGGAAGATCCATGATGACTGCGGGGTTTCAAGGAAGTGTCTAATCTAGTATTAGAGTCGCGAAAAAAAGATGAATCTATTGGTTTGGTTAAAGGTGCTGCTTCTTTATATCTGCCTTGAATAGTAGGGCCAGATTCAACATAGGAATGAATTTTTTTTGTTATTGTAGTATCTAACTTAACTAGCGGTGCTTTAAATACCTCAGCAAAAACTTCATAGTTTTTTAATTTTGGATTTTTAAAGATAGCAAATTGTGTCTCGAGTTTTCCATAGAATTCAGGCAGGCTTAATACGTTACGATAAATATTAGCAATTACTTGTGGATGGTTTTGGAATGCACCGCAACCAAAAGCGCTTAATACAGCTGCTTTATTGCCATTTATAAGAATAGTATGAATTTGATTGTAGATCGTAGCATAAAGAATTTTTTCTGCTTCTTCTTCGGTATAAACCACCACGACATTTTTGTTATTGCGGTAGTATTTTTCATAATAGCGTTTTTCTTCAGGGCTATAACGAATCGCGGCTGTTGTAATAATATTTACAGGTGTTTGGTCTTCGGATTTGAGGTCAGTAAATTGAATCTTGTCATCGACATTGCGTAATATTTTATTAGAAGAATATAAGATATCAGTTGGATTAAAAGCGTTTTCATGAAAGTGTGGGCGTGTCAAATTATTGCGATCAAATACTTGTGAGCCACCCGTTTGTTGTGCGTAAGATAATAAGCTTCCCGCGATATCTGTTGTGACAAACAGGCGTTCTTCTTGTGCATACGCGCCATTGAAAGCATCACCACCGACACTTTGTCGGTTCGCCATATTGATCATCGCGACATGTCCGGGATATTTTTTGTTGAGTTCTTTGACTGCGTCTGCTGTATTGATGTCACGGACAACAGCTTGATTATGTTCGCCTTTGGTTTCTACTTCTAGTAAGGGTTCTCTTTTAGCTAGTGTATGACGAATAGCTGCTTTGACGGTATCAAGCTTTTGCAGATGGGTAATCATAGTTGCGGCAGCAGCATTGACTTTTGGATTATGATATTCAGAAGGCTCAATGTCGATGGTAGTGATTCTGATATTCGCCAAGGTAGCATTTTTATCAGCAAAAAATCGTGTAAAATCAAATAAGAAATGTCTCATCGGCAAAGCACCCATTTTGTTATGAAATTATTGTACCGGAGATAGGATATATGAACAAAGGAGTAACGGCCAGTCTAAAAGTAACGTTAGGCTAATATTAAGCCAATTAAACGGTAAAATCAGTTTTGTTTTTCTCTTCTCAAGAAATACATTAGGGAAAGTCATTGACTTATATGATTAAGTTCTTATGATTTGTGAACATTTATACTCTTTAGAAAACAGTATGATGTCAAAGAGATTTATCGTAGGAATAGTTAATAATCCAAGGAATATTTTATGCAAGCAATTAATCCTTATGATATTATTCAATGGATTAGTGCGATTAATAATATCTCAAGCGGTCCTTGTTATTGTCCTAGCTTTTTAAAACCTATCCATCTTGTCACAATGGGATTGGCTATTAAGAGAGATAAATGGTCAGATTATTATCTTCAACCGACCCTTGAGGCTTATGCAACACGTATGAAGCTGTGGGAGGCAATGAATATTGATCCCCCTTGCGAAGTTAGTTCTTATCCAGAAAGTGGAAAATTCGTACCTACTCAACGATTTGATAAAGATAAAAAAGATGTGCAAAATGTAGCGGATTTATTAGCCAAAATAGTTATTAAAACAACCTCTAAAACATATCAGTCTACTCTAAGCATTTGTCTTGAAGAATTAGTGAATAATTTTTTTGATCACGCTAATGCAACTCACTCCCTTCCTTGTTTGGTTGCCGCACAGAGTTGGCCTAAAGGTAAATTGATTCAAGTTGCTATTGCGGATGCTGGTATTGGGATTAGAGATTCTTTAAGTGAAAATAAAGAACTTGCTGCGCGTGTATTGCGAGGTAACTCATGTGAGCTCGCATCTCAATATGGTATCACCAGTAAACCGGATCACCATGGAGGCTATGGACTGACCTTAGCCAAAGATTTAATGAAACAATCGAATGGAACTTATATTTTGCTTTCAGGAAATGAATTATTTTCCTGGAGCCAAGGAAAGGAAATAAAGGAAAAATATGACGGTATGTGGAAGGGAACACTGCTCGTGTTAGAGTGGAAAATAGATTTTCGTTTAGATTCTAAAGCTATATATGATGATTGGCCGATGCCAAGAGGGTTTAATAGTGACGACTTCTTTTGAATTTAAGTTAAAAGATACATTAAAATTTGAATCATCTCGCAATAGTGCTATTAAAGCACGCGAAGAGATATTTTTTTTATTAGAAAAATTTGATGTGATTGAAATTGATATTCAAGATGTTAATTTTACCATATCGGTAGCAGATGAAATTATTGGTGAGTTAGCCAGGATATTAGGCGCTGAGTCTTTTAGAGGTAGAATTAAAGTTGTCAATGCTTCTGAATCACAAATGGCATTAATGAAGCATGTTATTGCTCGTCGATTACAAATAAATAATATTAGATAAATAATTTTAGGCATGATCTAAGGATAAAAAGAAAGCTAGAAGAAGAATTTTTTACAATACCAAAGCAAGTCGATCTATTACTAGCAACGGGAGATATGGCCAATAATATTCATGATGCAGTTGAAAAAGTAAAAGCTAATGAGAAAGGACGATTAAGAACACATGATTCATTCTTATGGTGCGAAGGTTTAAAAGCAGTAGTTTGTCCTCAGCTTTTGCAAAATGAATTATATATGGGGTTATTATATAGTGCATTGTTTATTCTCTGGAATGATACTGCACGTCCTGTTGGGCACGTTGGAAGGTTTCCTGTAGCAGCTATGTTAGTGGATGGCAATAATAAGCCTATTGCTTTTAGCATTAACACAAGTAAGGCGGATAATAGTATAGCGCATGCTGAGACAGGGATGTTATTGCGATACTTTAATGGCACGAAAGCTAAAAATCTCCCTACTGGAAGCAAACTTTATACTACTTTAGAATCCTGTGAAATGTGTAGAGCTGGTCTATCATTAGTAAAAGACAGCAAATCAGAATTTAAAGAACTATATGGTAAAAAAGATGATAAAGTTGAATGCCCAATATACCCTGATTATTCATTGTCATCTCATTCACCATCCACTGAATATTTAAAAAAAATTAATCTAAAGGAAGACAAGAAATTTTATGTTTTTTGCAGGGCAAATTATTTAGCGCTTAAGTCTTTTTTAAATGATCGAGAATTAAAATCAAGATTTCCAGAACTTTTTGAAAATATCCAAATTCTTTGGGATCGACTTATTAAAATGCGTGTGACTCCCTGGGTTGGTAATCCAGTTTTATACAATTTGGAAGATGATTCATCTAATCCTAACGTTTGGATTATAAAAGAAAAGCCAGATTTTGAAGAGCTATATAAGCTTTATTATGGCGATGATATCAGTCAATTTCGTATTAAAGAAAAAGAATTTTGTTCAAAAGGTTTGACCGTAATGAAAGGGCCAATTAGCTTTGGCAGTAAAGAAAGCATAATGGATGCAGACGTAATAGCGGGCAATGTAAAAATGGGTAAGAATACTTCCACCATGAATGTTAGTGTATATGCACATCACGGAATTGAAATGCGTGATGGCTCTTCTATCATATTAAATAAACCAACATTATTCCGCGCCGATAAAGATCGAGTTAAACAGCAGGAACTGCATACAGGATACCCTTTAGACGAAAAAAAACTGATGGGTGATTATACATCCACTTTTGAAGATGAAAAATTTAAAAAAATATTATTCGTGAATGTAATGTCCTATGCTAATAACTCAACAGAGAGAGCTGCAATTAGTACTGAACATTCATCCTCGCTTGTTGACTGTGCTAGTGTAACTAGTGCTAGCGCTCATTCTAGAAGTCCAGGTATTGGGTTGCATTCTTCTCCTAGAGTTGTTGGTGTAATGCTTAAGCACGTAGCTATTTCTACTAAGGGTTTAACTGCATAATGACATTAACTGTGATTATGTGGCAAGCTAGCTGTAGGCGGATTGTGAAGCAACGTACGATGACCGCCAACTGTAATGCACATGAAAATTTGTTATTGTATTATCTCTATTAAATGATTCTATGATTTATATTTTAGTAAGGAGGCTACATATGGACAAAATAAAACCATTGTTTACCGCAACAGCAAACGTAGTGGGTGGACGCAATGGTCACAGTGAAACAACTGATGGATCTGTGAAAGTTGACCTATCTATACCTAAAGAAATGGGTGGTCCGGGAAAGCCTGGAACAACGACACCAGAAGCCCTTTTTGCTACAGGTTATGCAGCTTGTTTTGGGAGCGCGCTAGATTTCGTTGCGCAAAAAAAACTAAAAAAAGATGCAACCAAGGCAAAGGTTATCTGTGCGGTTTCGATTGGTCATCGGGAAGGAGGAGGATTTGCTCTTGCTGTGAAGATGCGCATTGAAGACAAGAGTTTGTCGCAGGCTGATCTAGAGGCGATAGTAAAAGAGGCACACGAGAATGTATGTCCATACTCACATGCGATCCGTGGGAATGTAGAAGTGATTCTCGAGGTAGTCGGAGCATAATTTTTTACTCATCATCCTTCCTTCTTGCGATGCGAGTTATTTTAACTCTTGTCGCAATTGGGTTGGATCACTTCGAAAGTAGCAAGCTGAGGAAATTGGTTAAAAACTTTCTTTAAACATTTCCCAGACTTCATCTCCCTTGCCATGTAAAACTGCTTTGGCTGTATAGAGCGCCATTCCCACAGCAGCTTCAGGCATAATAGCGGGGGGCATGATAAGTTGCATAGACGCAACTTTAACATGAAGTAAAGCAGGTCCTGGTTGTGATAGCCATTCTTTGACTGATTCTTCCAGCTCTGCTGGTTTCGAAACAAATCGCCCCCAAAGTCCGACCACTTTGGCAATGGCAGCAAAATCAGGATTCTGTAGAGTAGTATAGAGAGGAAGTAAGCCTTCAGCTTTTTGTTCGATGTCCACAAATCCTAGTCTTTCATTATCATAGATGACAATTTTGATCGGTACTTTTTCCTGAATGACTGTGAGAAGTTCCCCAAGCAACATGGAAAATCCTCCATCACCACAAAGTGCGATGACTTGTTTTTGAGGTTGGCATTTTTGCAAACCAATTGCAGATGGCATGCCTGAGGCCATTGTTCCTTGGAGTAAGCTTGCGAAAGTTCGTCGTTTTCCATTTGTATCAATATGACGGAGCATCCAAACAAGTGCAGTCCCGTCATCAGCTACAAAGAGTGCGTTTTCATTTGCATAACGATTAATGAGATGGGTTAGATAGGTTCCATGAATAGGTGAGTGGGGCGGTTTTGTTGCTTCTGCATGTGCTGCTTTTCGCATTTTCTCATGCATTGTTACATACTTATCCATAAATACAGAGTCTTCATGTTGTTTAAGTCGCGGCAAGAGAGCTTGTAATGTATTTTTTATATTTCCAGTTACTCCGATAGTAACCGGATGACGGTGTCCAAGATGAGTCGGATCAGCATCGATTTGAATGATTTTAGCTTTATGCGGATAAAACTGGCTCCACGCAAAATCCGCTCCCAATTGCAATAACACTTCACAATCGAGGACGGCATGATAACCAGCCGGACCTCCAATAATGCCAGTCATTCCAACATTATAAGGATTGTCATATTCTACGTAATCCTTACCCCGTGATGTATGCGCCATAGGTGCTTTAAGGCGTGCGGCTGTATTCACTACTTCATCATGGGCACCTTGACAACCTGCTCCGGCGTAAATTGTGATTGATTTGCTGTTATTAAGCATGTTGGCAATTTTATCAAGTTCGTCGTCGTTCGGCTGAATAATAGGATGACTGACATGAACAGAATAAGGTAATTCATGCACTGCATTAGCAGCGGAGATATCCGCTGGAACGATCAGCACAGCTACGCCTCGCTTGGCAAGAGCAGCTTGACAAGCAGCCACTGTTTTACGTTGAGCCTGCTCTGGTGTGAGAATCATATCGCAAAATACGCTACATCCTTTGAATACTTCGGTGAAATCTACTTCCTGAACGGAGTTAAACCCAAGGTCACGGCTGACAATTTGGGAGGCGATCAAAATGACAGGAGATCGATTGCGGTTAGCTTCATACAAACCATTTATAAAATGAAGACTGCCTGGACCACAGCTTCCAGCACATGCAGTTAAATTACCAGTAAGTTGCGCTTCGGCACTAGCTGCAAATGCACCGGCTTCTTCATGGCGCATTTGTACAAAATCAATGTCACTTTGTTGAATAGCATGAGCAATTCTATTTAATGTATCACCAACAATGCCATAACAACGTTTTACCCCGGCAGCTTGGATTGTTTGAATAATAACGTCAGCGACTATTTTGCTCATTTACATTTCCTTATGTAAGTTTAGAAGCGATCGGTATTCGTTATGTTAGCATAAGGTATTCTTGAATAAGAATACCTTTGATAGTAAAAAATTAAAAAGTATAATAACTTTTTTGTTTTTATCCTACCTATAAGGAAATAGGCGTGGAACAATTAAGCAGCTCAAGGATGTTGTTTGCTATAAAAAGTTACACTGCTGGCATACTAGCTTTATATATAGCATTCAAACTTGATTTAGAACGACCATTTTGGGCGCTGATTAGTGTCTATATTGTTTCTCAACCGTTAGCGGGAGCTGTGCGTTCCAAAGCTGTTTATCGAATTTTTGGTAGTTTTATCGGTGCAACAGCAACGATTGTTTTTGTCCCCAACTTTGTAAATGAACCATTATTACTTTCACTCGTTCTTTCTCTTTTGATTAGTATTTGTCTTTATTTTTCTGTTCTTGATCGAACACCTCGTAGCTATGCTTTTCTTTTAGCAGGCTATACGATAGGCATTTTAGGTTTTCCAAGTGTAAATGAACCTAATAATATTTTTTATGTGTCGGTTGCACGTTTTGAAGAAATTACTATTGGGATTATTTGTGCGACCATTATTCATAGTATTGTTTTCCCTCATTCTGTTTCTAGTGTTTTTTTGCAAAGAGTAGAGAGGTGGTGGAATAATGCTAAAAAATTACTGCAAGAAATATCACTGAAACATTCACAAAAGAAATTTATTGTTGCCTGGCAAAATCTGGCAGCTGAAATTTCCCAGCTGTATATTCTCTCCAGGCACCTTGATTATGATACTGACAATAAAGTTAATGATTCCATAATTGCAGTGCTGGATGAAGAGATGACATTTTTGCTTGCGATGCTTTATGTTATTGCAAACAGTATCAGTCATGAAAAAACACCTGAGATTTCACAGTTAGTGACCAGCCAAGTTGAATTACTATTATCAACTGATAATAAAAGTCAGCAACAGTTACCCGAAATTACTGCTCATTCTAGTTGGCATGATATTTTAAAATGGAGCGTCTCCATCAATTTAAACAAATTAACCATAATTTATGAGAAATTGCTTAAATTGCAGTGCTTTCTCTCTTCGAAAAACCAAGAAGCATCGGTTCCTGCTAATTTACAATTAAGGAAGAAAAATAAACGGCCATTACATAAAGACTATAAAAATGCATTATTTTCAGCAATTGCAACATTTATTTCAATCATGACTGTCAGTATCTTCTGGATTGAAGCAGCATGGCCGGAAGGTGCTTATGCTGCGCAACTTGCTGCAATTGGATGTTGTTTTTTTGCAAGTCAAATGAATCCGGGAATTCTCGTATTTCGTTTTATTATTGTTGTGATTCTTGCAATACCTATAGCAGCATTTTATTTATTTGCTGTTCTTACCCGAGTTGATAGTTTCTTTTTGTTGATGACTGTCATGGCGCCTTATTATTTAATTGCGGGCTTTTTTATGGCAACTCCTCGTTTCGGAGGTGCAGGTACTGCTGCAATACTGGCTTTAGCAAATTTAGTTTTACTTCAGGATAAATATGATTTTGAATTCGCAAATTTTCTTAATGTGAGCTCTGCTCTGTTAATAGGAATGGGTGCAGCGGCATTTTTTAATTATATATTTAGGACACCTCAAGAAACGCACTACACTAAAGATTTGCTTTCATCGATTCGAACTGATCTTGTCGCTCTTGCATCAGGATCTGAAAATAAAATGAATTTTATTTTTCTTACAGAAGATAAACTAGGTTTATTTGCTCCATTTTTAATGCATTCATCAAGAAAATACAGGTATTTAAGAGTAGGGCTTAAAAATTTAAATATTGGTATCAATATCATCAATCTGAGAAAAGCGGTTACTCAGTTACCTGTTAAAGTTACACAATCTGTTCAGGACATTCTCAATCATCTCGCAATCTTTTTTTATTCGTCTCCAGCAAATGAATTTTCAATTGATTTTTTAAGGCAAATTGATTTTGCATTATCTGAAGTGACTGCCTTGGCAGCAACAGATGCAAGAGATGATGCTCTATTGGGACTTTGTGGGTTGCGTCAAGATTTATATCCTGATGCACCACCTTATCAATCTTTTTCAAGAGAGAAAACTTCATGATAGGTGAAATCAATATTGGTGGCGTTTTTGTACCATCAATAGTACTCTGGTGTAGTATTGCATTGATTGTATTGTTAATAATAAAAAAAATATTGGCTCATTATTATTTTTATCGTCATGTGTGGCAACAAACGTTGTTTAATTTTGCTCTTTTTGTAATTGTATTAGGTGGAATAGTTTTCTTTGCGAGCTTAATATGAAAATGACGGCTAAATTGCGATCTTTGGAAGATTTGATGCATAAATATTCCCGTTACATTATTACGGCATTAGCTGTTTTAATTGCTTTTTTAGTGTTGCACTGGTTATGGATTTATTATCAAATTGAACCCTGGACCAGAGATGCTCGTCTTCGCGCTGATGTAGTGAGAGTTGCACCCGATGTTTCTGGGTTAGTAACGATGACATATGTTAAAGACAATGAACCCGTCAAACAGGGACAAAAGTTATTTGCTATTGATCAACAACGTTATCTACTTGCATTAGATGATGCAAAAGCAAAAATTATTAGTATCCAGGCTGCGTTGGCTGAAAATATTAAAGAAGACAAGCGCAATACTAACCTTGGCAAACTCGTTGCTAAGGAAGCGCGCGATCAATCCTTATCGCGTACTCAACAGTTACAGGCTAATTTGAATCAAGCTATTGCCAATCAAAATCTTGCCCAACTTAATCTTGACCGAACGATTGTTAAAGCCCCTGTCAATGGGATGGTAACGAATTTTGAATTACAGCCTGGTAATTACATCTCCACCGGGCAACAAGCGTTAGCCATTGTTGACACTGATACGTTGCGTTTAGAAGGTTATTTTGAGGAAACGAAAATTCCTCACATTCACATCAATGATAAAGCGATTATTTATTTGATGGGTGAAAATGCTAAAATTTGTGGGCATGTTGAAAGTATCACTGCTGGTATTGAGGATCGCGAAAGGAACCCAAGTTCAAACCAACTGCCTAATATCAATCCTACTTTTAATTGGGTGCGTCTTGCTCAACGTATTCCTGTTCGTATTGCTTTAGATTTTGTGCCTGAAAAAATTCGACTTATCTCTGGTCGAACTGCAACAGTTAAAATCATTAAAGGTGATAATAAGGCAAAACAAAAATGCTGAAATGCAAATCTATTATTCTGGTGCTATTTCTGTTTTTGACAGGTTGTATGGTTGGTCCTGATTATCATATACCTAATCAAGCTGTGTTTAAGCAACCCACTGCGAATAAAAAATTTGTAAGCGGAAATAGAAAATCATTTTCTAGCCATGCTGTTCCAGAGAAATGGTGGGAACTTTATCATGATCCAACGCTAAATCAATTAATTGCAGATGCACTTCATGCAAATACTGATTTGCGGATTGCCGCAGCAAATCTCGATCATGCTAATGCGGAGTTAATTCAAGCAAAAGCACAGTTTTATCCTTCAACTAATTTATTCGCATCTTATACTAATTTTCACGTATCCGCAGAAACATTGGAGTTTCACAAACCTATTCCAACATTGCCTTTTGTCAATTATTTAACTGCAGGTGGTAATGTCGTGTTGCCACTGGATTTTTTTGGAAAAATTCGTCGAGGGATTGAAGCAGCTCATGCCAATACAGAAGCAGTTGCTGCGGCACGCGATCTTGCATTCATCACGGTAGTAGCAGAAACGACGACTGCCTATACTGATATTTGTGCTGCGGGCTATCAAATTACAGTTGCTGAGTACTTATTGAAATTACAAGGTGAAAGCACTCGTTTGACTAAACGCTTAGCACAAGGCGGTCGTGGTACAGTACTTGATGTATCCCGTTCGATGAGTGAATTGGAGCAAATTAAAGCTACTATCCCTAGTCTAAAAGCAATCAAGCAAAATGCATTTTTCCGTTTAGCGATATTAACAGGGCGCACACCAACTGAACTTAATTCAACGATTATAAATTGCAAAACATTACCCAAGTTACGCCAGTTAATTCCAATCGGAGAAGGGGCAGCACTATTAAGACGTCGCCCCGACATCCGTGCCGCAGAACGCAAACTTGCTGCTTCGACTGCGCAAATTGGCATAGCAACTACAAGTCTCTATCCTGACATTAGTCTTGGTATGTTAGCGGGTACCTTAGGCCATCCGTATGATGCAACAAAGCTAATTACATTTTTCTCAAACGCAGGTCCTCTTATTACCTGGAGTTTTCCTAATATCAGCATTGCAAGAGCACAAATAGCGCAAGCTAATGCAACAGCGCAAGCTAATTTTGCGCAATTTGATAGTGTAGTCTTAACGGCACTTAAAGAAGTCGAAAGTAACTTGACTACCTATTCTTATGATTTGACACGTTATCAAGATTTAAAATCTGCTGAAAAGCAAAGTAGAAATGCATTTCTTCAAGCTAAATCGCTCTATGTAAAAGGACGTGAAGAATACCTAAGTACATTAGAAGCCGAACAAACTCTAACCCAAGTTTCTGCTTCATTAGCAAATTTAGAAAGTAAATTGGTAACAGATCAAATTAATTTGTTCCTTTCTTTAGGTGGTGGTTGGTGTTGATAAATATTTAAGGGGGTTACGACGATGAGGAAATTATTCGCACCCGATTCAAATCGCATTGGCAGGCCATCTGGCGCAGCAATGTCTGACGCCGTACCTGAATCGTTGTTGGATGGAACACCTCGCGAGATGCGCGAATCATTATGCAAAATATTAGGCAAAGAGGGCGTTTTACATCGTGTGACTGATCTAGTTAGGTTCGCTTCAGATGCAAGCCCTTATCGATATATTCCGCAAGCAGTTGTCTTACCTCGTACTATAAAAGAAGTTGCAGACATTCTCGCTTATTGTCGTGCATCAGGGGTACATGCAACCTTTCGTGCTGCGGGTACCAGCATGAATGGACAATCTCAGACGGAAGGTATTTTGATTGAAGTGCGGCGTCATTGGAGTGGTTGTGAAGTTGAAAATAAGGGTGCTCAACTCCGCACAAAACCTGGGACCATTCTTGGTAATGCCAATGCACTGCTAGCATGCTATGGCCGGAAACTTGGCCCCGATCCAGCTAGTACTGATACTTGTACAATTGGTGGTGTGATTGCTAATAATGCAGGTGGCATGCGCTGCAAATTAGATATGGATGCTTATCATACGCTCGTAGATTGCACTTTCCTTTTGCCATCTGGCACTATTATCGATACAGCTGCGCCTGGCGCAGAAGAAGCCTTTGCTCAAGCTGAACCGAAGCTAGCACAAGGATTACTAGATTTGCAAAAAGAGTTACTTGCCGATCCTGAATTAGTCGCCAAAGTACGACAAAAATATTCCATCCGTAATACCAATGGTTATAGGCTTTGCGCTTTACTGGATGGGAAGACGCCTCTTGAAATATTTAAACGTTTGCTCGTTGGTTCAGAAGGCACACTTGCTTTTATTAGCGAAGCGGTTATGAGTACATTTCCCGTACCGCATATTTTAGGTATAGCTTTCCTGATATTTCCCTCTGTAGATGCTGCTGTTTCTATAGTGCCTAAGCTGACAGCAATGGGAGCTTCCGCTGTCGAACTCATAGTGGCACCTGCTTTAACAACAGCGAGTGAAGTATTCGCAGGCACGCCCCAATATTGGAAAGAACTCGATCCGAAAGGTGCTGCTTTATTAGTAGAGTTTGGGGCAGAGTCTAAGGATGAACTTGCTAAAAAAGAAGCGCAAGTAATTGCGGAAGCACAAAAAGCAGGTGTGCTAAAACCCGTCCAATTTACAAGTGATGCTGAAGCCATTGAACTTGCTTGGCACGTTAGAGACGGTCTCTTGGGATTAGTTGGAGCAAAGCGTCCTCCAGGAACAAGTCTTATTATTGAAGATGTATGTTTCCCTCCCGAAAATTTGGCACAAGGGGCCCATGATTTGCAGGCAATTTTACAAAAACATGGCTTTACTCCCGTGGTTGCCGGCCATGCTGCATACGGAAATTTGCACTTTACTCTCATAACACGCTTAGATGAAGAAGAAGGTAAGAAGCGCTATTCGGAATTCATGCAAGATTTAGTTGCAGTCGTTTTGAAAAAGCATAACGGCTCACTTAAAGCTGAACATGGCACTGGTATTAACATGGCTCCGTTCGTGGGCGACGAATGGGGAGAAAAGGCAACAAACATGATGTGGCGGATTAGAGAGTTAGCGGATCCTCAAGGTATTTTAGGTTTTAATATCATGCTAACTCGCAATCTGCAAATTAACATTCAATCACTAAAATCTGTTCCTGTTATAGAAGACATTTCCAACGCTTCGCATTGTATTGAATGCGGTTTCTGTGAGCCAGTTTGTCCGAGTCGCAATATCACTACGACACCACGACAACGAATCGTACTTAGACGTGAAATGGCTCGACAACCGGAGAATTCTAAAGTCTTGCAAGCTTTGCTTAGAGATTATGAATATGATGCAATCGAAACCTGCGCTGGTGATGGTACGTGTTCTTTGCGTTGTCCGATTGGAATCAATACAGGCAGTCTGATGAGAGAGTTTCGTAAACGTGAACATGGTAGCGAAGCAGAAGCGGTTGCACTTAAGGTTGCTAAGAATTGGGCGACCGTTGAGAAGTTAGCGAAGGTCGGATTAAAAGCCGCCGAGATTGTTCAACGCATTGCGGGAGTTGCCCCACTAAAAGCAGTGACAGAAATCGCAAGATCCGTGATCTCGCCCGATCTTGTTCCAACTGTTCCGGGACCAATGCCTTGCCCTGCAAAAAATCTTCCTACGACGAACATAGAAAACGCTCACGCAGTATACTTCCCCGCTTGCATTAACCGGATGTTTGGTCGCAATTTATCGGCAGATACTGGCCCTAGTTTACCTGAAGCGTTGCTCGCTGTATCAGAACGTGCTGGTCGTCCACTCTGGATTCCAAGTGATGTTCAGGGAATTTGTTGCTCCACGCCGTTTCACTCAAAAGGATATGCGCGCGCTCATCAATTTATGACATCGTTGATTGCTAATGCTTTATGGCGCTGGTCGGATGGCGGTAAACTTCCCATTGTCGTCGATGCAAACTCTTGCACACTTGGGATCATCGAAAACGTTAAAGAAGAACTATCGCCTGAGGAACGTGAACGCTTTGCAAAGATACGAGTTTTGGATTCAATTTCTTGGTGTCGTGAACTTTTACCTCACCTCACCATCAAAGAAAAATTACAACATGTCGTGCTGCACCCGACTTGTTCCATGATGCATCTACACTTGGTTAATGATCTAGAGGAAATTGCTAAAAGCTTTGCTGATATAGTAGAAATCCCCATTGGCGCATCATGCTGTGGTACTGCAGGTGACCGCGGATTACTTCACCCTGAAATAGTGCGATCAGCAACCCAGGATGAAAAACAATCACTACCCAAACAACCAGTAGACGCTTATTTGTCCGCTAACAGAACTTGCGAAATGGGTATGCTCCAAGCCACAGGTTATCCTTACGAATCATTCATCTTTTCGCTCGAAAAGTTGAGTCGACCTATGGCATAAAAAATTATTTGAGTGCATCTAATACGATTATGTAAATCACTTTTATTTATATAATTTACTGAGATATCGCTGCAAGCTTTCTAATATCCTTGACTTCAAGGATCGGCTTCTCATAACCTCTGATTGTCACATTGATCATGGCCTGTGTGATCTCTTGAATGCTGCAAGCAGGAAAAATAAAGCGAAGAACAGGATAGAGTATCTTGTGAGTCCACAAATTGTATCCGTAGAAATGCTTTTGTCCGGACATGGGTTTCATGAGCGCTGGACGAAAATTAAATTCTTTCTTGGGAAACATTTTTATTAGGGCGTTTTCGGTTTTGCCCTTGATGCGGGCCCACATGAGCCGTCCCTTTTCGGAGCTATCTGTTTGGTGGCCTGAAACGAAGTTAAAAACAATTTCGGGATTGGTTTTTAACATTACTGCGGCGAAGTGAAGCGTCGTTTCATACGTGATTTTGGTATAATCCTCTTCCGAAACTCCGTTAGAGCTCACTCCTGCACAGTAGAAGCACGCATCATATCCCTTGAGTTCATTAGTATTGCCATCCACCTCAAGGAAGTTTGGTGCAGTGAATATTTTTAGCTTTGGATGAGTGAGATCCAAAGGTTTTCGACATACTGCCAGTACAGAGTCAACTTCGTGATTTTGCAAACACTCAAGTAGAACTCCTTCTCCGACCATTCCAGTAACCCCGGTGATAATGACTCGAATTCCCATTGTGTTCTCCTTTGGAAGAGTATAGGGATTTTAAATGGTATTTTCTAAAATGCAACCCTGCAAATAGTAATAGCGATGCACCTAGAAGCGCATGATAATATCAGTTGCCACAGTAAATTGATTTTGACGTAGACCATTGTTATACGGTGTTGCCCGTGTCGCGAACTCATAGCGTATTTCTGGGCGCATTTCAATGAGATCAGTGAATTGATGCGTGACTCCTGCTGTAAAGCTAGCATAAGCTGTCGCGAAACCTGAGCGCTCACCATTGATATCGTCTAAGTAATCTGTGCGCAGTGATAAAAAATCTTTTTCAGCAAATTTGTATTCAGTATAGTTAACGATCCCGATTTCAGAAGATGTGCCAGGGATTATCATGCCACAACCACCACCGCCAGCGAAAAAACGTGCAGGACCAAAGATACACGTACCACCCATGGGAGAATTTTTCTGATACATATAATAAGATTCTGTCGCTGTGAAAAAACCTTCAGTAAAACGATGTGTCCACGTTAAATTAAACTCTTGTAAATTATCATGGTTACCTTTAAAACTGCCACCATTCCAAGAATCGATGCCACCCCAGAGTGAGTCATTGTTATCTTTTGAAACCCATCTCACCATTGCTAATGCAGTTGGTATATGTTTGCCAGCAGCCCATGGCGCTACATCATCACCTGCATGTACACCTAATAAAACAGTCCATTGATTATTTAATTTGATTGCTGCATTAATACCGGTTTGTGTGTATGCATCAAAGGTAAACATCAGTGAGTGTGTAAATAAATAATTCTCAGGCGCTAATTGTGCTTCAATGTCGGGTGGTGAAATATAACGTCCAACGGTGATCAGCATGCCTTCTGCAACGCCTGGAATATAAAGTTGTATATACGCTTCTACTGGATCGTAGCCGTACATATTATTTTCTTGCAATAATTGATGGCTGAAATAACCCTGTGCTGTCGTATAACGATAGTCAATACCATACAAATTCGACAATCGAAATCCCCAGTCAGCGTGATCTGTCTGTACTGTGTTGGGTTGCCGTTCGATACGTAATACGAGTTGATCAAGTTCGGGACGGTTAGGAACTAAATCATAGGAAAGCGGTGCGTTAGACTGGCTTGACGTACTGTAATTATAAGATGGATTCACCCAACCATAAATACGGATATCATTATTTTGTAATATCGGCAGTGCTTTCCATAAGAATTTTGTGGTAGGAAAAATAGGATCGGTATTAGGCACCCCTATAGTAGGCCCCAAATATTCACTGCTAGGAAAAATTGAATCTAAGGGTGCTGGCATGGCACGTCGTGCAGGTTCAGGATTGCTGTCTGTGGTGGGTGTTGGTACAACGGCTATCGATGATGAACTTTTGGTTTCATCAGCAACGCAAATTTGCGTTATACAAATAATTGCAATACCGAATAACATAATGAGTTTATTTTGCATACTGTTTTCCATGACAGTGACACTGTTAATCGGCAACATAACAGTTCATTTATAAAATTGCGAGTGCTTCTTGTGTTAGTAAAGGGCTTATTTGATAGATTGCGGATTTGTCTAATTGCCATTCTCATTTCATCATAGGGCTTTAAGGGCCTGAAAAATAATCTTGCTCGATTGCGCAGGAGTTGCATTAGGAATTGATCGATTGGTCATGCTCTCATTAGGATGCGATTCAATTGACTAGGTGATGAGTTTTAATCTTGAAAATACTTAACTTCTTTTTATCACTATTTATAGCTGCTTTTTTAACTTGTTGTTTTTTTTATGAAAAATAGGAGTTGCGGTCAGAGAAAAGCATCATTTTCATTCAAATAAACATTTTCTGATTCTCTTCTATACTTAGATTATCATCAGACAAGATCATTAAGCAGGCCTATTTATGGCAGCGCCTCGTGTACCAGTTTTACAAGAGAGCAAAGATAAAAAAAAAGCGAGTACAAGTCTCGGAGCAGGCATAGCTATAGATGATTCTAAAAATAAAAGTGATGCAAAAAAAATTGCTGAAAAAGAGCAAAAAAAAGATAGATTAAAGCAAGAAATAATTGAAATCAGGATGAATGAAATTAAAAGCCGGATAAAGGAGCTGGAAAATTGTCCGCATAATTTTAACATTACTGATGTATGGCTAAAGGATAGATTTAAAGAACTTTTATTTATTATAGAATTGGAAAATGCGTATAGTAGTCTTATAAGTCTTTGTCGGAATTTGCAAGATAGCAAGATTGGAGGGTTATCAAGTATTTATGATCAGATATCTTCTTTAAAAACAGATATATCAGTGGAAATGGATAAAAGCACATTTGCAGCAGCAGCTGTAAGAGAAATAAATAAGTATATAAAATGTAATATAGCTAATATTCTTATTGAGATTCCTAAATACGCTAGCACAATGGTTCCTATAAAAAAATGGATAGCAAGTTTAGGAAAAGAGACAGGTATTCACGCGGAACCAGCGCTCATCAGACAAGTTAAAATAATTTTTGATCGAAAACTATCGTCGAATTTAGCATTAAAAAAAGAATTTGAGGAGAAATTATCGGCAATTCAGCGGAAGGATAAAGATTTTGATGAATTTGCGTTTGGTGGAGAGTCACTGGGTGATTATCAAAAATTTCTAATAGAGAACAGACAATTTTTAAAAGCAATTCTTGAAATGGGTGGAGAAATTATTCTTTATACTGAAAGAGAGCCTTGTGAAAGTTGTAAACCTTTTTTAATTGCTCTATTTGGTGAAGAAAATTATAAGAATATTATTGTTTATTCAATTTTTTTCCCGCAGCCATCATTTAGGCCACAACGAGAACTAGCTGAAATTCTATTACAGTATATGCGTCAGGGACAACCTTTAAAGGATGAGGAAAGAAAGATTCCGCCCGTAGGAAAATTTTTTAAAGAAGGTTACGAATTACTTCTACGTGCTTTTCAAGGAGATCCTCTTCTACAGGAAGATAGGTTAAGAATTTTAGCAGAAGTGATATATGATTTAATATATTTTAGAAAAAGTGTTGCCATAAGCTCTGATGATTTAAGCAAATTGTTTATTAAAACCTTAAATTTAAAGCCATTTTCGGTAGACAAAGTTTTTTCTCAAGTAATTGCGCCACTCTTCGATGTAGAAGCATTTAAAGTGCGAGATATTAAAATTCCTTTTGAGGATCTTTATATTGTTTATAAGGCTTTAAGGCAAGCTTTACAATATTGTGATCTCGACCAAAATATGTATAAACACTATTTTCAATCGCATAAAGAATTACTGAGATCGAGATTACAAAAAGAGCTTGAGCTAAATAGTAAACAAGCAACTTCTATGTATGTTGAAAATTTGGGTTTGTTAGGACAAGAATTACAAAGGCTTGGTGATAATACGCTGACTCTTCGATGCATAAATAAATTAAAGAGAGTTGGAGAACTATTTTTAGGTAAAGGAAAAATGCAAGTACAAGCTTTTGAGCAAGTGTTTAAATTAGTTCAAAATATTTCTGATTGGTCACCTGAAGTAACAAAAGATATATTTGAGGTCATTTTAAAAATAATGTCGAAGCCTTCGGATGTAAGTTTTAACTTTTTTTCTATTTTACTAAAATTAGAGGAAATCTATAGGGATTTTGAAAAAGATAAGGAAAAAGAAAGTAAATGTGTTGCTTTCATCAAG
>Ga0206802_1071_pt1 | contig 26139 bp, 28 predicted proteins | sample Alteio_BWOrgCont_63_FD_152902 | JGI IMG/M metagenome (GOLD analysis project Ga0206802, IMG submission 152902) | Enriched cells from forest soil in Barre Woods Harvard Forest LTER site, Petersham, Massachusetts, United States -... | ecosystem: Environmental > Terrestrial > Soil > Temperate forest >... | reverse complement strand
GCAGGCTTCCCATCGACAGGTGCACCTAAAGCATCCACGATGCGTCCTAAAAGGCCTTCGCCGGCAGGCACAGAAGCAATTTTTCCGGTGCGTTTGACTTCATCGCCTTCCTTTATATGGGAATCTTTGCCGAATATGGCCACCCCCACATTGCTCTCCTCCAAATTCAAAGCAATACCTTTAATGCCATCGGAAAATTCCACCAATTCTCCAGCCATTACATTAGCCAAGCCAAAAACACGCGCGATACCGTCGCCAACATTAAGCACGGTGCCGACTTCATAGGTCTCTACCTTGCTGGTAAAGTTAGCTAATTGCTGTTTGAGGATTGAAGATATTTCATCGGCGTTTAATTGTTCTGGCATAGGTAGTCCTTTTTAAGCAGGCTGTGTTGTCTGTTGAAAGAAATGTTCTAATTGACCCTTGAAACTGTAGTCGTAAACCTTACCTTGGACAAAAATACGAAAACCACCGATTATAGAAGGGTTCGTGAGCCATTTTGTCAGCATATCGTGTTGAAATTTGTCCCTTAAGCGTTGATTAACAAAAACCCTGTCTTCTTTTTCAAGAGGAGACACGGTGGTAACGTAGGCACGTATCTGATTGGTGTTGAGCAAATATAAATCATCAAATGATTCAATAATATTTTTTAGGATATTCAAACGGCTTTTATACGTGATAAATAAAAGAAATTTATAGCTAAGTTCAGGGACCTTTCCTTCAAACAAAGCTTTTAGAATGGCACAGCGTTCTTCATAAGAAAGTAACGGGTTACTCAAAAACTGACGAAAATCCTCTAAATTGAGAATAAGATTCCTGAGACCAGTCATCGTCGCTTGAACAGCTTCAAGGTTGTTCTGTTCCTGGGCTAATTCAAAAAGTGCTTTGGCGTAACGGTCAGCGGTTTGGCTCATAAAATCTACACGTCCTTGAGGGCCTGATTGATCAAGTTCCTATTTTTTTCAGTATCGCAATTTTCTTTGAGAATCTTTTCAGCCAGGGACACAGCTGTTTGGGCGCTTTCTTTTTTAAGCGCGTTGCGCACACGTTCACGTTCCCCTTGAATTTCCTCATGGGCGCTATTGATGATCTCTTCCGCGCTCTTTTTAGCCCGCCCTTCAATTTGGCCTGCCAATTCATTTCCTGCTTTACGGGACTGCTCGATGATAGCATTAGCTTTTTCTTTGGCCTCATCAAGGATTTTTCCTTTGGCAATCTCAGCTTCAGCCAATTGGATTTTGACCTTATCCGCGTCATCCAAAGACTTACGGATATAATCTTCCCTCTCTTTTAAGCCCGCCAGGATCGGTTTCCAGGCGAACCTATGAAGGATTATAAGTAGGGAAAAAAATGAAATCCAGGTCAGTATAACAAGGGTTACATCAGGAGTTAATATTCCCGGGTGTTGGGACTCAGGTGTTGTCATATATAAACCTCGTTTAAGTTAACCTTTGAGCGCGAGATAACAGAACACGACGCCTAAAAGCGCCATCCCTTCAACAAGCGCCATACCGATGTACATCAGCGTTGTCAATTGCTTGGCCATTTCCGGCTGACGGGCCACTGACTGGATGGCGGAAGAAAAAATTAATCCGACGCCCAAGCCCATTCCCACAACCGAGAGGCCGATACCGGCACCCGCGGAAACCTGTCCTAAATGTTGAGATATTTCTGGTGGCATACAATTTCCTTTCCTTTTTGGATTCCCGACAAAAACATTCGGGAATGACACAGTGTGATAATTAATGATCTGGATGATACATTTGTCCGATAAAAACTGCGGACAGTAAAATAAAAATATACGCCTGCAAAAGTGCTATAAAGACTTCCAGGCAATAAATGAATACGGCGAGTAAGACTGCCGGCAAAGCGATCCACCCAAGAATAATCACCAGCCCTAAGAAGGACAAAATGACCATGTGCCCCGCGATCATGTTCGCAAAAAGCCGGATCATTAAAGCGACACTGCGGACACAGATGCTCGCGATCTCAATGATTAAAAAGAACGGTATAAGCCATGTGGGGAGTGACGACGGAATCAACGCATGCCAAATCCCTTTAAACCCATTACGTAACAATGTGCCAAAGACAAGTAAAACGAAAATTAAAAAAGCCAAAGAAAACGTGACATTGATATTGGATGTTGCCGTCGAAAAAAGCGGTATGATCCCCATCAAATTAAGGGTCAGGATAAAGAAAAAAATAGTGCATAACATCGGTGTAAATTGAAGGCCATCCTTTTCTCCCAAATTCGGAATGGCAATGTCATCACGGATGAAGACCACTAATGCTTCCAAACAATTAGTCAAACCTGTGGGGACCCGTTCATTTTTACGGTAAAAAACCAAAAAAAGCATGAGGATAATGGTGCATGCAAACAATATCATCAACGCGTGAGTAGTTAAAATACCCGGTAACGGGATAGGTGAGATAAAAGGCAGCACCCATTCGTGCGAATTCAACACGTGGTGCATGATGTATTCATCTAAATTAAAATTAGAATTCATAAGGTAGATTAATGATAGATGATAAGTTCATGCGGCGCAAGCAATTCAGGAAAAATTATTTTAATGCAGTCCAAGCTTCATATAAAGAATAGAGGATGCCTAAACCCGCTCCGACTAAAGTAAAGATAGCTGAAGTATGAAATTTTTGATCAAGCCAATGGCCTAACAGAGTCAACAATATAATGGCGGTGCCTATATTCCAAGCTTTTGATAACAAGGAATAATCAGGACGATCGGGAGGTAATTTATCAGGCATGAGTAGTCAGATGAGTCAAACAGAAAATTAAAACGGCTATGGTGATCAATAAAAGCATACCGGAAGGCATGAATTTACGGGTTTTGATAAGCCGTGAGATAAAGCTCACGGACAATAAAACATTCAGAAAGCTTAAAAATATCCAAGCCACATGGGGAGTGAATGACAAAAGCCAAACCCCAATAAAAACCAATAACCCACTGCCCAGTCCCATGATAAGAGAAATCTTGCTCCCCTTTTTAAAACCCATGAAGCCGCCTAATATGAGAAAAAGGCCGTAAGTAATTAAAATAATGTTAGTGGTCATGTTTTTCCTGTGTCATTGCGAGCGAAGCGAAGCAATCTTTTTAAAAGATTGCCACGTCGCCTACGGCTCCTCGCAATGACACCTTTGCTCGAAAAAATCCGAATCAGGGTTCCTTTGCAACTTCAAAATTTTATCGTTAAATTCTAAGATCTTCTGACGGATGATGCCCTCAACCTCCTCAAGGGCGCTTTCGCGTTTTTTCATGCTATTGTCAACCACTTCATGCAAATCGTCGATAGCGCTTAAATGAACATTATTCAAAGTTTTTACTTCAGGATCTATGTTGCGCGGCATGGAAATGTCAATCAAGACAAGCTTCCGCCCTTGACGGATTTCCATAATATTAGAGATCTTTTCTTTGTCCAGGATGTAATGCGGCGCACCCACCGCGCAAAAACAGATATCCACTTCACTTAAGATTTCTTTTATATTCCAAAACGAAGCGGCAATACCATTATACCGGGTCGCCAGAAGTTCCGCCTTCTCGCCGGTACGGTTCATCAAAAATATTTTCTTAACCCCAAGATCATGCAGATGATTAAGGGCAATCTCCCCCATTTTACCGGCACCGATGACCAGCACAGATTTATCCTGCAAATTACCTGCCGCCTTTTGGGCCATTTCGATAGCTGCCCAAGAGATAGAAGATCCACCATGGCTTATTGTGGTTTCATGCTGGGCTTTTTTGCCCGTGCGTATGGCTAAATTAGTCAAAATATTAAAATGCCGCGACAAGGTACCTGACGTGCGGGCACGCTCCACCGCGTGTTTGACCTGGCCTAAAATCTGTTTTTCTCCAAGAACTAGAGACTCCAAACCACAAGTCACCCGTAAAAGATGGTCTAGGGCTTGAGGACCTTCGTAAACATAGATATAGGAATTAAGATCAAAATCAAAATTAATTTTTTTGATCTTCGCGATCAAGGAGATGACGAACGGAGAATCAACAGAAAGGTCTACACGTTTTAAATAAACTTCAATGCGGTTGCAGGTTGAAAGCACGAACGCTTCTGAAATTAATGGATGATTCTTTAACTCGCTTAACAACAGGTCCTGTTGCAAAGGATTTAAATAAAATTTCTCCCGGATTTCGATAGGAGCTGTTTTATGGCTTAAGCCTACAATAATCATGATAGAAGGAATCTTAGCAAAACTTTTGAAGACAATCAATTTCTTTATATTAAACTTCAGGACCCTTCCGATATTTTATATCCATTACTTGGTCATATTCCTCAGGAGTGTTGATATTATCCAGCCAATGCGGGTTGTTTTGTTTAAGTAAATGCGGGTTATTTTTGATCAAAACCTTACGCGGGCAATGTATCCCTTCGTTAAACAGTCCCAAGATAGAAGCATACGCATGCCCTTCCCAAACAGCGCACAAAGGCTCCGGTAAACCATCCTGAGTGTTGATAAAGGCAGTTGCTATTTTTTGAGGATCACGATTGGAGATAAGCGTTTGGATGGTTTCTTCAGTAATAAAAGGTAAATCACAGGCAACAATCAGCCAGCTTGCTTGCGGATATGCTTTCATGGCAGATAAAATACCGCCTAAAGGGCCGTGATTGGAGAGTTCATTGCTATCATCAATGGAAGGAATGCTCTTGTAGTCTTTTTGCTCTGGGCGTTTGGACAAAAATACTTTTTCGCAGTATTGGTGAAGTAAATCGTGAACGTATTCTATCTGCGGTATCCCGTGAAACTCAAGAAGGGCTTTGTCGCGCCCCATGCGCTTGCTATACCCGCCAGCTAAAATAAGGCCAAAGATTTTGGGCTTTATGGCTTTCATACTCGATAAATCCATCCGCTAGGGCCAGGGAAGAAAAATCACCGGAACCGCTGATGGTGATCAACCGCCCTTGAGCGACAGGTAAAAAATGGGTTAAATCAGATTGGATATTAACACGGTCCATGACCGGAATAAATTCCTGTTTTACTTCCAGGCCGCTGGCCTTTTTTAAATAGGGAATGACATAACGGTAGGCGCAGATTTGAGTTGATACCGGGTTACCCGGTAAAGCAAAAATCGCTTTGCTGTTTTTGGCCATCCCAAACCAAAAAGGCTTACCGGGTTTCTGGGAAACTTTATGAAAAGATTGTTTAATCCCTAATTGGCCAAGGACTTTGGGAACATAATCAAATTCTCCCATGGATACGCCCCCGCTTAAAATTAAGACATCAAATTTGCTTAATATACTTTTAATGCTTTGCAACATCAACTTTTGATTGTCACGCAAATGAAAAATCTGAACATCTCCTAATTGCGCTTGATTCAATAAGGCTTGCACGGCGTAAGAATTGGATAAACGGGTTTGGTATTGCTTAATGGGTTTGTGGATATCCACCAGCTCGTCCCCGGTTGAGATCACCGCGATCTTGGGCAATGCGCTTACCTTGACTTTAACTTTTCCCACACTGGCAGCAATCCCGATATGCGGCGCCCAAAGCCGGCAGCCGGATTTTAGTAAAATCTCTCCTTTTTTACCGTCGGCTGCTTGCATGCGGATGGACTGGTATTTCTTAATCATGGTCCAATCTTTGGACTGCGCGCTGTCCCCTTCTAAATGGACTTGTTCAATGGGGATGACACAATCACAGCCCTTAGGGATAACAGCCCCGGTCATGATGCGCACACAATGGAGAGGACTTTTTAAAGATTTGGGCGCAATGCCAGGCGGCACTACTGCTTCGACATGAAATGTCCTTTGCCCTTTTTGCCAGGTGTCGTAAGAAATAGCAATCCCATCCATCAGGCATTTATTAAAAGGCGGCTGGTCACGATCGCTGATGATATCTTCACGCAAAACACGCCCCACTGCTTTTGGGAGCGGTATAAGTTCTACAGGAAAAAGCTTGGCATTGTGCAAAATAAGCCTGTGAGCTTCTGAGGGGGAGATCATATGAGTATTATCTCATAGATTCGGCAGATAGCAAGCGTACTGTGTCATTGCGAGGAGCCGTAGGCGACGTGGCAATCTTTTTAAGAGATTGCTTCGTCGCTTTGCTCCTCGCAATGACCCAAAACAACTTTACAATAACGATGCTATTGGGCCTTTTGACACTCGTTCTGTAAGTGCTTTAGCATTATTAACGCAGTCATTAAAAGAAACACCATCCAGGTAATTGGCGCATAAATATAGACCGGGGGTTTTGGCGCATTGTTCGGCTACGGATTGGCGCCAATGAGGGTAGCTGATCTCATATTGCGGGATGGCTTTGGGCCATAATTTAACAAAGGTTTCAATAGGGTTCGATACAAGGCCATAAATACTGTCGATTTCCCTAATTACTTTCTGAAGGATGAGCTCATGGCTATCATTGATGATAGCGGGATGATGCGCCCCACCTAACATGACGCGCATCATGATTTGACCGCCGCTCGAGCGATTTGCATAAACATTGCTTTCAATCAATACTCCTAAAATATCCTTGTTTTCCTTAGAAGCAATTAAATAGCCAAATCCATCAGGCTTTTTCTTAAAAGAGCCCTGTTTAAAAAGCAACCCTGCCACCGCTATGGGCGCGTAAGGAATTTGATCGAGAAGACCGGCCAGGGGCGGATTTAAATTCTCAACGATTTTAGCCGCGGCATAAGCAGGAGTTGCCACTATCGTGATATCAGCGTTTATTTGAGACGAGGATATTTCTGAATTTGTTTGAATATGCTGTTTATAGCGCTTATCAAGAGCCTTAATGACCTCTCCCATGCCTCCTATAAACGAACGCATGCGGGTCTTCTTAAATCCTTTGCGTTTTAATTTAGGAAAAGCAGATGCCATATGAAGGCGCTTGATATCCCCCGCGTAAATGCCGCTGATAAAAGGATCAACCAAGACTTGCGCTATATTGGGAGAAAACCGTTGGCTTACATAATCATAAATGGAGATGTCGGTTGAAATTTTTTTCTTAAAAATACCTGCGATCAGGGAACACTTGTCTTTTAAAGGTAATAATGGTGTCCGGATAAAATCAAGGGGGTTGACGGGTACTGCATGGAGATTTCCTTTAACTTGAATATACCGTCGACGTGCGGTTGCTTTGGCTTCAATAAGTTGGTCTGTAACCCCCAATTCTTCAATCAATTCTAAGCTAGCAGGTTGATTATCCAGAAATCCATTAGGACCCCATTCAAAAAGGCAGAAATCTTTTTTGAAACTGCGGATGGTCCCTCCCACCGCGGCTTCGCGTTCATAAAGAGTGATCTCCATCGTATCGCCAAAACGCTGTTTTAAATAATGCAAAACAGTAAGCCCGGAAATTCCTCCACCGATGATGGCGATGCGTTTCATATTCCCTCCCCCTCCGTGGGGAGGGTTAGGGCGGGGGCATTACGAATTCGTTCCCCCTCCCCTGACCCCTCCCGCCAGGGGAGGGGAAAATGCACATTATTTTCTCCAATTAAAAGCATGAACTTCATCAACTATGAGTTTTAATTTTAACGGATCGACATCAGGCATAACACCATGGCTTAGATTGAAAATATATTTATGGTGTTTGGCCTTGGCGGCTTTAAGGAGACTCCTAGTTTCTTCTATAATTGTTTTATCATCGGCGTATAAAAGGCTGTTGAGAAAATTTCCCTGAATACCTTTTTTGGTTTTAATATCTTTAATATTGACTGTTTCGCAAACAGAAAGCATATCAGCCCCGCTGTTTTCCATCAGATCCATCAAATGAGCGCAATTCTTTAAGTAATAGATCGACGGAAGCTTTATCGCTTTAAAAATCTTCTGAACATAAGGCAATACAAAAACCTCATAATCCTCATGGCGCAAAGTCCCAGCCCACGTATCAAAAAGCTGAAACAATTTAATCCCCGCTTCTTTTTGCTGCTTTAAATAAGCAATAGTATTGTCAGTCAGTAAATCCATCAGCTGGTGGAAAGATTTGGGGCTTTCATACATCATGCGATTATGTTTTGAGCACAAATAGGTCGCCACGGTATACGGAGAACCGGCAAAACCGATCAATGGCAGCATTGGCGGCAAGACAGCGTTAACTAATTGGATGGTGCGTGAGACGTACTCCAACCCGCTGTATTTCCCCAATCGCTTAAGGTCACCTGCCCCATAAATAGGATTACTGATCACCGGCCCCTTGCCGTTGACAAAGTCAATCTTAAATCCCATGCCGGAGGGCATGGTCAATATGTCAGCGAATAAAATCGCGGCATCGACACCTAAAATTTCCAAAGGCTGCAAGGTGATGGCCCCCGCGATTTCCGGGTCGCGAAAAAGTTCGCTTAAAGGACGATTGGCTTTGAGCGACTGGTATTGGGGCAAGTAACGCCCTGCCTGGCGCATAAACCAGACCGGAACACGTTTATTCTTGCCTTGAAACGCCAATAAAATGTCAGACTGTTCTGGAGAAACGTTGGTGGCCATTTTTTTGCCTCAGGTATTGGTCAAATCCCATACACACATTACGGATAAATATTTTACCCAGATCGGTAACCTTAATGTGATTCGGATTCTCGTTAATTAATCCATCTTCAACGCAATTACGAAGATGCTTGCCTTCTTCTAAAAAATAATCCTCAAATTCAAACCCAAAGGTATCAAAGAATAACTGTTTGTCCACTTGAAATTGGCACATCAAACTATTGATCACCCATTGACGGATCTGGTCATCCTGGCTTAATTGCTTGCCCCGCTCCACCGGCAGGCGGCCTTGGGAAATAATTTCATAATACTCAGGCAGGACCTTTACATTTTGAACATAGGTCTTTTCCAAAAAACCAATGGCTGACGGCCCTAATCCAATAAACTCATCCGCAGGTTTTAATGTGTAGCCCATAAAATTGCGGTGAAGCTTGCCTTCATTAAACGCGCGGGCCATGGCGTCCGTGGTCAGGGCAAAATGGTCCATGGCAATGGCTTGATAGCCGTGCGCCAATAAATTTTCGCGGGACTGGATAAAAATATCCAATTTTTCATCATGCAAGGCAATGGCCTCAAGATTAAATTTGTTCTGGGGCTTAGACAGCCACGGAACGTAAGCAAAACTGTACAGCGCAATACGGTCAGGCTTTAATCCGATGACCAAATCTACTGTTTTCTTAAAAGTCTCACGGGTCTGATACGGCAAACCATAAATTAAATCATAATTCACCGACTCAAATTGAAGCTCCCGGCACCATTGATGCACCTGAGACACCTGCTCAAAAGGCTGAATGCGGTTAATATCATCCTGTACCTTTGCATCAAAATCCTGCACCCCCATGGAAATGCGGTTAAAGCCAAGTTCGCGTAAAATTTTTAGTTTATTGTGCGTGACGGTGCGCGGGTCGACTTCAATGGCTATTTCTTCTTTAAAATCAATATCAAAAACCGATTGAATTTTAGAAAATAACTCCTTCATTTGCTCTTCAGACAAATAAGTTGGCGTCCCTCCACCCCAATGCAATTGCCGGATAAGCTTGCGCCGTTTAATATGACCTACCACCATATCAATCTCTTTAAAAAGATGATTTAAAAACTCATCTCCTACTTTTTCCTCTTTAGCACGGATGACCTTATTGCAGGCGCAAAAATAACACAGCTGTTCACAAAAAGGAATATGAATATAAAGTGATAAACTTTTATCATTTTGCCCAAAATCTTTCAACGCTAAGGCATAGGCATCCGCATTTACATCCGTAGACCATTGAGGTGCTGTCGGATAACTAGTGTAACGCGGACCCGCGACATCGTATTTTTGAAGGGTATTTTTGTCGATCAACATGGATAAATCTTCAAAGGAAAATGACGGGCTATAACATCAAAATCTTTATCTTTATGAAATAACTGCGCTTTATGATCTAATACTACAGCCGCGATATAGGCATCTATAGTCTTGGAGATTGTCTTACCACGACGGGCACATATCCTGCAAATCTCTGCCGCTGAGACAAATGTTTCATTCCCGTATGCCCCAAAAATAGGAAAATGATTTAAAGATTCCTGTACACTCAAAAAAATCTTATCATCTTTAATGCCCCGAAGAATCTCGGTCAATGAAATATTAACAAGGGCTATATCAGCATCCAGATCAATCAGCTGCTTTAATGTTTGGGCGTGACGGCTCTTAGGATAATCGAAAAAATCAATCCAAACAGAAGTATCCACAATAATCAAGAAGATCTCCTTGAAGCTTCTAAATCTCCCTCCCAGCAATAGGTACCCATAAATTTCAAAATAGTTTTACGTTTTAACTTATGCACAAACTCTTCCAAAGCCACATGTATTAATTCTTTTTTTGTTTTTAAAGCAGACATTGTCATGGCATGCTTAACTAATTTGTCATCCAGATCCACATTTGTTCTCGACATAGATTTATCCTCCGAATAACTGTCAGTCCCTGGCATAAGGGCCTATACACAAAATATATACTTTTTTTGTGTATGCGTCAAGTATATTTCCAATTCGATTGTGGACACTTTATTAAGACAGATTGACTTGGCGGTAATATTTGTTCATGTGGGCGATATGGACAACACTGATCTCTTTGGGGCAGGCGGCTTCGCATTCGTAGGAATTGGAGCAATTGCCAAAGCCTTCACGGTCCATCTGGGCGACCATATTAAGCATGCGTATTTTCTTTTCAGGTGCTGGCAAGCTATTTAGGTGGGAGACTTTTGCGGCGACAAAAAGCATGGCTGAAGCATTGGGACAAGCAGCCACACAAGCGCCACAATTGATGCATTGGGCATCCTTAGGAACAGGCAAAGCCTGCGCGTCAGGAACCTGACTAATAATACGGTCAAAAGCAGAACGGTCCACTGAAAGGTCTTTAATAATAGGAAATCCTTTCGCGCGCCAGGGCTCAATGACCAAGGTTTCACCATCTTTAAAATTACGTATATGCAACTGACACAAGCTTGATCCCCGCACAGGCCCATGCGGCTGGCCGTTGATGACAGCCCCGCATGCGCCGCAAGTACCGTCGCTGCAATCATGGCCAAAAGCAATAGGATCCCTGCCTTCTTTGGTCAACTTTTCATTGACCATATCAAGCATTTCTAAGAAGGACTTATCGATATCAATGCCTTGGATTTTAAAAACTTCGAATTTACCCGGACTGTGACGGTCTTTTTGACGCCAGATTTTTAGAGTAAGGTTAATTTCTTTAGGCATATTTTAATGACTCAGCCAATAAATGTAAATAGGAATGGAAGAATACCCAATAACCATCATCACCGCGAAATAATTACTCCCTCTTTGAATAAGATCTGCCCATTTAGGACGAAAACCCCAGGTCTGGACAACGCTTTGGACCCCATGGGATAAATGCATGCCCAAAAAATACACGGCAACTATATAAAGCAAACTATGGACAGGATCTTTAAATGCATTATACACAAGACCGTAAAGGCCATAGCTGGTGCCTTGAATAAAGCTACGAGGCCCCTGCTGATGGGCCGCGGCAAAATCGAGGATATGAAAAACCACAAAAACAAAGATATACAACCCGCTCCAGGGCATCATCCGTTGTGCCAGGGTGCGCTTGCCCGTGGCCTGATCAATTGCGTAACGTTTCAGTCCCCCGCGGGCCTTGATATTCTGGATAATCAAAATATGGATGACAAAAATATGGAGCAAAAAAATAATTAAAAGCAGTGCGCGTGCTATCAGCAACAAAGGCCCAAGGCTGTGTAATTGTTGTGCGTAGGAATTAAAAACAGCGGGCCCGGCGTAAATAAGTAAATTACCACCCAGATGAGTGATAACAAACAATATTAATAAAAAACCGGTGATCGCAACCGTTTGCTTTTTGGCAATGGATGAATTTAGAAACATATTTTAATTAAATTAAGATTTTTCTTGGATTATAGGAAAGTATAAAATATTGTGCTTGCCACCAAGGAATCTTCGCTTTTCTAATAGAATTTTAAGGTTACGAAGCTTTCTTGCCAAAAATTTTATGAAGAATAATCGCGATCGGATCAAAGAAACGATCCACCACGCGCTCTTTGAGAGGGATGATGCCGTTGTCGGTAATGTGGATGTGCTCGGGACAGACGTCGGTACAGCATTTAGTGATATTACAAAGTCCGGAACCGTATTCGTTTTTTACTTTTTCAATACGGTCCTCGGTGTCTAACGGATGCATTTCTAAAGAGGCCAAGCGGATCATAAAGCGGGGCCCAACAAATTTATCTTTTTTGTCTTGATCGCGCAAGACATGACAGACATTTTGACATAAATAACACTCGATGCATTTACGGAATTCCTGTACACGTTCGACGTCGCGTTGATACATCCGATACTGACCATCTTTTCCCCTTGGGCCCGGCTTAAACGGCGCAATACGTTTATTCTGCGTATAATTCCAAGACACATCCGTCACCAAATCTTTGATGATTGGGAATGTTTTAAGCGGCTGGATGGTGATGACCTCGTCTTCCTTAAATATATTCATGCGGGTCAAACAGCTAAGCCTTGGTTTACCATTGATCTCCATACTACACGAACCGCACTTGCCAGCCTTACAATTCCAACGACAAGCCAAATCACTGGCCTGACTGGCTTGGATACGATGAATCACATCCAAGACAACCATACCCTTGTCTAATTCAAGTTTATATTCGACGAATTTTCCGCCGGTTTTATCTCCGCGCCAAACGCGGAATGTCCTCTCAGCCATCGGTCTTTTTACCTTCCAAATCTTCTATTTTCGCATAAGCGATATCAGCTAATTCTTTCGGGGGAGCTGTGCGCGGCTCTTTACGCAATTGCATATTGCCGTTAGAGTCTTTTTTAATAACATTATTATAGGCGAGACCTTCTTCACGCTCACCCTGAAAATCAATACGGCTATGCCCCCCGCGGGATTCTTCACGCGCCAGGGCCGCCATCGTAACGGCTTGGGCGGTCACAATCAAATTATTCAAATCATTCGCCGCATTCCAGCCCGGATTAAATTGAGGGCTTGCGTGCGCCTTGACTTTTTCAATATCTTTTTTGAGCCGCTCAATCTCGAGTAACGCTTTTTGTAATTCTTCACCTGTCCGCATAATTCCCACATTGACCTGCATGACTTTTTGCAGATCTTCCTGCACGACAAATGGATTTAAACCCTCTTCTCTATTAAGGAAGGCCGTTGCCCTGCGAATAATGGCCGAAGCTTCTGCGTCATCAATTTTCCCTTGGGAAGATTTTTTAACATAATCGGCAGCACCCGCTCCTGCCAATTTCCCAAAGACCAACAAATCAGATAAAGAATTTCCCCCCAAACGGTTAGCACCATGCATGCCGCCGCTACATTCCCCGCAAGCAAAAAGCCCTGGGATATTGGTGGCTTGAGTGTCGCTATTAATACGAATACCACCCATAAAATAATGAAGCGTTGGACCCACTTCCATTGGTTCTTTAGTAATATCAACTTCCGCGAGTTCTTTAAACTGATGATACATCGAGGGCAATTTCTTTTTAATATAATCAGCCGGGCGCTGGGAGGAGATATCAAGAAACACGCCACCGTGCGGAGAACCGCGGCCTTCTTCAACTTCCTTTTTGATTGAACGCGCCACCACATCCCTTGTTAAAAGTTCCGGCGGCCGTCGCGCGTTTTTATCACCTTTTAACCATCGGGAGGCCTCTTCAACAGTGTCCGCTGTTTCCGCGGCAAATTTTTCAGGGATGTATTTAAACATGAATCGTTCGCCCTTATTATTTAAAAGAAGGCCTCCTTCACCGCGGACACCTTCTGTGACCAGCGCCCCTTTGACCGATGGAGGCCATACCATTCCTGTCGGATGAAATTGTGTGAATTCCATATCGATAAGTTCAGCACCTGCCCGATACGCCATACCTAATCCATCGCCGCTATATTCCCAGGAATTAGACGTCACCTGCCAAGCCTTGCCCCCGCCACCCGTTGCAAAAATAACAGCTTTGGCTTTAAAAATAACAAACCGTCCTGTTTCCCGCCAATACGCGACCAGTCCAGAAACTTTTCCGTTATCTAAAAGTAAATCAAGTCCCGTGCATTCCATGTGTGTCGCAATGCCTTTATGAATACAGAAATCCTGAAGCGTACGGATGATTTCAAGACCTGTACGGTCCCCGACATGGGCCAAACGCGGATAGCGATGGCCGCCAAAGTTCCGTTGATTAATGAGCCCGTCAGGCGTACGATCAAAAACCGCGCCCCATTCTTCCAGTTCACGCACACGGTCCGGGGCTTGTTTGGCATGAAGCTCTGCCATGCGCCATTGATTTAAAAATTTTCCTCCGCGCATCGTATCGCGGAAATGGATTTTCCAATTATCACGTTTATCGACGTTACCCATCGCTGCCGCAACACCACCTTCGGCCATGACCGTATGCGCTTTGCCCAACAGGGACTTTGAAATCATCCCAGTATTAAGCCCCAGCTGCGCGCATTCGATGGCCGCACGGATCCCGGCACCGCCGGCACCGACGACTAAGACATCATGTTCGATTGTTTGAATTTCATTGATATCCATTAACTAATGTCCCCATGTATTAAAATCATGCCAGATCCCCATTGATACCATCCGGATATAAAAGTCTGTAAACCCGACCCAAATCATGCTGACCCATGCCCAAAACATGTGATGTTCGTTTAAACGCGTGATTTTTTGCCACAAATTGTGCCCCAAATGTTCTTTGCCATTAGCACATGAAAAGCAGTCCGACCGACCGCCCATTAAATGCCGGAGGGCATGACAACCGAAAGTATAAGAAGATAATAAAAGAACATTAATAATCAAAACAATTGTCCCCACGCCAATACCGAATTGGCCTTGATTGAAAAAAGCTTTAAAAGCATCAAAAGCCAAAATCAGGATATAGCCGATAGCGATATATAAAGCATAACGGTGGATGTTTTGAAAAAGTAAAAGGCCCGTTTCACCTTTATAATCTTTTCGCGGTAAAGCGGTAACTGCGCACGCCGGCGGTGTGGCAAAAAAAGACCGGTAATAAAATTTGCGATAATAATAACAGGTCAATCGAAATGAAAGCGGACCGATCAGGACAAGCATTGCCGGGGACGCCGGCAAGAATTTCGGCCACCAGCCGGGCCACGCCCCAAACCAGGCATGTTCAAGCGGGGCTGAGCCGGCAGCCGTTGGATCAACCATCAGTGTTGGTGAATAAAGGGGTGATAAATAAGGCGCGGCATAATAATGGCCAGCTTGAAACATCGCCCAGGTCGTATAAATAACAAAACATAAAAAACCAAAACCTGTGGCCAACGGTTCAATCCACCAGAGATCCGTACGGTTGGTTGAAGCAAAATCGGTTGAATGTGCTTGGGCTTGTGTTTGTTTCATATAGATGATTTTAGTAATGTCTTTTTATTGTAATAAAGTAAAAGAAAAAGCTCAAGTTAAATCTCAAACGTTTTTAAAGATTGCCACGTCGCCTTCGGCTCCTCGCAATGACACGAACCATAGGACGTCGAAAGGCGTACGGCTCAAGCCTTTTGACACTCATCGCAACGCATCCATAAGATCATTAAAAAATACATCCATATCACTTTCAATTTCCAGAGCAACATTTGATACCTTCAGATCTACTTTTGAATTATTGACTATGACAATTTTCCCTGGCACAAATTGAGGCAAAGAAGCTGCCGGGTAGACCACACAAGAAGTGCCTATGACAAAAAATAAGTCTGCATTTTGGGCGAGTTCCAGGGATTGATGGTAATACTTGACATCTTCCCCAAAAAAGACAATATCCGGCTTGATAATCCCCCGGCATGAGCAATGCGGTATCACGTGCTGTAATACCATCACTTTTAGCTCGTGGTAGTCATACGCCTTGCGGCACCTGAGGCAATGGCTGCTTAAAAAATTGCCATGCATATCCAGCACTTTTTGCGAACCGGCTTTTTGATGCAATCCATCGATATTCTGGGTGATTACAGCTTTTATTTTTCCGGCACCCTCAAGCGCCGTTAAGGCATGGTGTGTCGCGGTGGGCTTAATGGTAGATTCAAGAGCGATAAAATCATGGGCAAATTCATAAAACGGCTTTGGGTCTTTCAAAAAATAGGCGATATCAAAAATCTTTTCAGCATCATAAAGCCGGCTGGTGTAAAGCCCCTGTGGCCCTCGGAAGTCCGGGATGCCCGCACTGGTGGAAATGCCTGCCCCTGTCAAAACAACGGTATTTTGGGATTGAAGGATCAATTCAACGCATTGGGCGACTTTGTCATTGCTCATAGTAAATGTCTTTATATTTTAAATCACTTAAAACGATACTTTATGATCTGCCCAAACATGGCAAGCGCCGTAGACCATTTAATTTTCTTTCCATCTTTGCGGGACCGGGCGATGTAGCGGATAGGGACTTCTTTAATGGCCATGCCCTTGCATGCCTTCAATGCTCCCCCGGTCGCCTCTTCATTGTAGACTGGGATAATGATAGATAGTAGCACCATGAAATTCGTTAAAAATGAAAAAGGTTCATTAAAGTTTCTTCGCTACATGAAAGGTGCTTGTTAATTCATATTCACATACGGTATACTGAGGATGAGTTTTAATCACCGCATCGGCTTCTGGCCTGTTGAATACAAATAAACGTGATTCTGAAGGAATAAAATTCTTATGAAAATCCACCCACGACACAAAACCAGGAGCCACCTGCCACCACTCATAGGAAGGATAATCAATAATGACAACTGAATTTTCAGGGCAATGATGATGAAGGTCTTTAATGATTGTTTCTTCAAAAGAAAAACGTTTTGAATAAAACCCTAAATCACGTTTTACATTTATTAACTGACACCCTATAGAAACCGCGAATATTAGAGACAATAGATAGCGCGGCAAGGTATTACCTAAGCGATCCAAAGCAAAAGCTGCAAGTACGGCCATGGCTCCCAGCGTCGGATAGTAATAACGCTCCCCATACTGTGACCAATCATCATAAGGCTCAAAACCATATAAAATGATGAAAACCAAAAGGCAAATAAAACACCTGTAATGAAAATATTTATCTATTTTACTGTAAAGCCCCCCCACAGCCAGCATCAAAAAGGGAATGCCTAAGTTAATCATGAATTTTTGACGGACAAGAAACACCGTTATGACCTGAAACGTCTGACAATATTTTGATATTACCAATGAGATGTTTTGCCAGAAATTACCAGCGCTTCGATGCAAAAAAGGACAATCCCTATCCCAAACTTGGGATGTGCAAAGGCAAAATTTTCCGGTAAGCAGAGAAAAATAAAAACCTAAAATTAAAACACCGAGCAAAGAAAAAGAAATTATATAAACCAAATGGCTCCATCTTTTATTGCTGATAGACGAAAATATTACACCCGAACCCGTAATGAGGAACAGACACAGGGCATCCACCTGCCGGACAAGAACACAAAATCCAATGATTAAACCTAATGCTATCGCTGTATTCGACTGCGGAGACAACTCATAGCTGCGGTAAAGGTACAGCCCCATTGTCACCAAGGTCAACGCCAATGATTGGGAAAAATAACTCGCGCCATAACCAATAAAATAGGAATTAGTAGCCACCAGCAAAACGATGCCCAGCGCAATGAAAGGCCTGACAAAAGTGGTAACTATTTTATAAATAAAAAAAAGGGTCATGACCGAAAGGAATGGATTGACCAGGCCGGGTATCCCCAATAAAACACCGATTGCCAACACCATAGGAAACCCCGGAGGATAATGCGAAAATATCCTGTTTTTATCAAAGATCATCCATCGGTCTGCCAGGGGCCACTCATTTGCTGACACCTCTTTATAAAGATGTCCCTTTGCAAATAGATGTGCCTGGAAGGAAAAGCCATGCTCATCCATACATAAAGGAAAATCACGGAAGATAACAAGGGAAACGTAACTTAAGAACACAAAAGAAGCTATCAATAATAAGGCAAGAAAGAATTGATGTGACTTGAAGATTCTTAATGGCATACAGATGCTTACACTTCTTGGTATTTTTCTTTTAAAGCGGCAATGACATTGGCGTCCGCCAGGGTGGTGATATCCCCCAATGCCCTACCCTCGGCGATATCGCGCAAAAGGCGCCGCATTATTTTGCCGGAGCGGGTTTTGGGGACATCCGCTGTGAAAATGATCCGGGAAGGACGCGCCAGGGCGCCTATTTTTTGGGAAACATGTTCTTTGAGGATATCTTCTATCTTAGCATCAAACTTATAGCCCTCTTTAAGGATAACAAACGCGGCAATGGCTTGTCCTTTAATATCATCCTTGACTCCGACGACCGCGGCCTCAGCTACCATGGGATTATCTACAAGAGCGCTTTCCACTTCAGAGGTGGAAATGTTATGCCCAGCCACCAGCATGATGTCATCCACCCGCCCCAAAAACCAAAAATACCCGTCCTTGTCGCGTTTGGTGCCGTCACCGGCAAAATAACTCTTCCCCTGCCACCGCCCCCAATATGTTTCTTTATAACGCCCTGAATCTCCCCAAATGCCCCGTAGCATCGACGGCCAAGGGCTGGTCAAACTTAAAAATCCTCCACCTGCCGCAATGACCTGCCCTTCTTCATTGAGGATTTCAGCGTCAATACCCGGTAAAGGTCTCCCCGCTGAACCTGGCTTCATCGGCGTAACCCCAGGCAAGGTGGTGATCATGATTGCCCCGGTCTCCGTCTGCCACCAGGTATCAACAATGGGGCATTTATGCCCGCCGATATTTTCGTAATACCATATCCAAGCTTCCGGATTGATCGGCTCTCCCACACTCCCGAGCAATCGCAAAGACCCTAAATTACATCCCTTAGGCCATTGGTCCCCCCATTTCATAAAAGCGCGTATGGCGGTGGGAGCAGTATAAAAAATACTTACCTTGTATTTTTCGATAATACGCCAGAAGCGGTCACGCTCGGGGAAATCCGGCGCTCCTTCGTAAAGGATTTGGGTAGCGGCATTAGTCATAGGCCCGTAAACAATGTAACTATGGCCGGTCACCCAACCCACATCCGCGGTGCACCAAAAAATATCATTGGGCTTTAAATCAAAGACCCAATGGGTGGTATTGCAAACGCCCGTTAAATACCCGCCGGTAGAATGCACAATACCTTTAGGTTTCCCGGTGGTTCCTGAAGTATAGAGAATAAAAAGAACGTCCTCGCTGTCCATGGCTTCGGGTTCGCAATAGGATTTCACATTGCGGATAACATCATGGTACCAATGGTCACGCCCTGCTTTCATAGATGCTTGATTCTTACAGCGCTCAACAACAATCACATCTTGAATGCTTGGTGTTTGAGCCATGGCCGTGTCCGCGATGCTTTTAAGCGGCACAATATTACCACGCCGAAATCCGCCGTCAGCCGTGATAAGCAATTTGGCTTGGGCGTCATTGATGCGGTCACGCAAGGCCTCGGCGCTAAATCCGCCAAAAACAACCGTATGGATGGCCCCGATGCGAGCACAGGCTAACATTGCAAAAACAGCCTCGGGGATCATCGGCATATAAATTGCCACCCTATCGCCCTTTTTTATTCCAAGGCTTTTGATGGCATTGGCTAATTTATTGACCTCTAAATAACTTTCCGCGTAGGTGAAAGTTTTTTCATCGCCGTTCTCACCTTCCCAAATCAAAGCGGTTTTATTGCCTAAATTAGCTTTTATGTGACGGTCTAGACAATTATAAGAAGCGTTGATTTTCCCGCCGACAAACCATTTGGCAAAAGGATTGTCCCAAACTAAAGCTTGTTTCCAAGGGGCTATCCATTCCAGCTTTTTGGCACATTCTTCCCAAAAACCCAAACGATCAGCTTGGGCCTTGGCATAAAGAGAGTTATCTTTGATATTAGCAAGATTATGGAACAAAGCAGGAACTTCAAAAACGCGGGTTTCCTGTAAAAGGTCGTCGACTTCGGTTTTTAATTGATCCATAAAATTTCCCGTGTCATTCCCGAATGTTTTAGTCGGGAATCTAGACCCCCGACTAAAGCATTCGGGGGTGACATTAAAATATTGATCTACCTCTTTAGGAAGGCCATGATTTCTTTGAATTTGGCGTTATCTGCTGTTTTAAGCAATTCACACATGGCCATTTCAGCTGTTGTGATGGTAATTCCTTCATCACGCATACGGGCAATGGCTAATTGATGGTCAAATTCATGACGTGAAGATACAGCATCAGCAATTAGATGTACCTGGTAACCGTGGGTGTTAAGATCACGGGCAGTTTGATACACGCATACATGAGTTTCAATACCAGTCACTAATATTTGACTCCGTTTGATGCTTTTAAGATGCTCGACATATTCAGGACAACCATAGCAGCTGAAACTTCGTTTATGGATAGGCTTAAATATGGGATACAATAAATCTTTGACTGAATCAATAGTTTCACCAATTTTATCAGGCGCTTGCTCACTCCACAGGATTGGCAAGCCCAATGACGTGGAAGTCCTGATTAAATGCTGAATATGCGTCAGCACTTTCTCATGTTCATGCACCAACCCAGTAAGCTTTCCCTGAACATCAATCACCGCTAAGGCTGTATTTTCAATATCTAACATTATTTACCATCAGCTCCAATAATACCACAGGCAATACGGCCTCCCGCATTCCCCAAAGGTTGACTGAAATCATCTACTTTTTCATGCAGGATAATGGACAATCCGTTAACTGCATATTTACCATCTTTTAAAGTAAGTCCAGGCATGAATACCGTAAAAACTCCATTACCATCAGCTCCAACAGTTATATTCCCCATATCGCCAGCCATGGCTTTCATAGGGCCATCCATAGGATATAAGCCGTGCGGAGATTTGTCCGGATTAAAATGACCGCCTGCAGCCTTGCCCATATCCCCACAATTGCCAATGGCATGAATATGAAAACCATGCGACCCCGCAGGCACATTGGAGACCTTGGCGACTACCGTCAGACCACCTTTTTCTTCAGTTAATGTCACATTACCTGTAATTTTAGAATCCGGTGCTGTCCCTTTAAGAACTGCCGTCGCTGTAGCAGACCAGGCAGACGCTACTAATAAAAATGAGACCCCAATCACAGCTAAGATAAGATTAATTTTTTTCATAAAATCCTCCTATTTTAAATTATGGATTCCCGCCTTCGGTCGTATTGACCGACACTCGCAGTTGCTCGCGGGAATGACAGTGAGCGTTTATTTCTTTAGTTCAATGCCGATGGGGCAATGATCCGAACCCATCACATCTTTTAATATAAAGGCTTTTTTGAGTTTGGGCAATAGGTTTTCCGTGACAAAGAAATAGTCGATACGCCAGCCCACGTCACGGGCACGCGCACCGGTATAATAATCCCACCAGGTGTAATGCCCGGCATCTTTGGTAAAATGGCGAAAGGTATCCACATACCCGCACTTGATGAATTTACTGACCCATTCCCGTTCTTCTGGAAGAAAGCCTGTGTTCTTTGCATTTTCTTTTGGCCGTGCTAAATCAATTTCAGTATGGGCAGTATTAACGTCACCTGTGATAATTATTTTTTTGCCTTCTTTTCGTAATTTTTCAATTTTTGTCAGGAAGGCATCATAAAATTTCATCTTAAAAGGCACCCGTTTATTCCCCTGGCCGCCGTTAGGATAATAAATATTAAACAAAATAAAGTCCTCGTATTCCGCGACAAGTGTTCGACCTTCAGAGTCAAACTCTTTGACACCTAATCCTTCCATGACAACCTTAGGAGGTATTTTACTGTAAATAGCGACGCCACTGTAACCCTTTTTTTCAGCAGCAGACCAGTAAGAGTAGTACCCTTCTGGTTTTATGATTTTTTCGGATAATTGTTCCGGGTGAGCCTTTGTCTCTTGCAGGCAAAGGATATCCGGGGATACCTTTTGAAGCCATTCGAAAAAACCTTTTTTCTCCATGGCACGAATGCCGTTAACGTTCCAAGATAATATCTTCATAGTTCAACCGGTACCCTTTTAGCTCCCCAATGCCCAGGACTTGCCTCAAAAACACCTGCGATTGTATGCCCGCAAAAACTGCATTTATTATTCCGTAGATTATACTCTCCTAAAACAAACCAATCACGTTCAATCAATAATTTTTTACAAGAGGGACAATAGGTGCTTGAGCCTGCCGGGTCATGCACATTACCGGTATAAACATAATGAAGCCCTTTGTCCAAGGCGATGTCACGCGCTTTTTGCAAAGTGTCTATGGGAGTACGCGGACGATCCAGTATTTTATAGTCCGGATGAAAAGCGGTGAAATGCAAAGGCACCTCCGGTCCCAGATTATCGGCGATCCATTGACACATGTCCGCTGTTTCTTGAGGCTGATCATTAAGCCCAGGGATCATTAGATTGGTGATCTCAAACCATACCTTTGTTTCTTTTTTTAAATAGACCAGCGTATCTAAAACAGGCTGCAAATGGCTTAAAGTAATTTTATTATAGAAGTCTTCCGTAAAACCTTTTAGGTCCACATTCGCGGCATCCATATGTTCATAAAATTCTCCACGGGCTTGAGGGGTTATATAGCCGGCGGTGACAGCGATGGTTTTAATACCCAATTTGCGGCATTCGATGGCAGTATCAATGGCGTATTCGGCAAATATTACAGGATCATTATAAGTAAAGGCAATACTTTTGGCTTTAAATCGTAGGGCTGCTTGGGCAATTGTTTGCGGGCTTGCTTCTTGGATAAGCCGGTCAAATTCTTTAGATTTGCTGATATCCCAATTTTGGCAGAATTTACATCCTAAATTGCATCCAGCGGTACCAAAAGATAAAGTTGCTGTTCCCGGTAGGAAATGATTAAGGGGTTTCTTTTCAACAGGATCAAGGCAGAACCCGCTGGAACGGCCATAGGTGGTCAAGACCATTTGATTATCAATGTTCTGACGCACAAAACAAAATCCCCGTTGGCCAGGGCTTAAAACGCACAGGCGCGGGCAAAGATGGCATTGCAGACGGCCATCATCGGTTTTATTCCAATAACGACCTAAATAAGGCATAAAATTATCCCGTCAAAATGCCCAATACTCATCGTCATCGTAAAGTCTTTTCAAGTACCATTACAAGCGACCGTAAAGGGCGTGGCAATCTTTTTATAAAGATTGCTTCGTCGCTTCGCTTCTCGCAATGACACTGGGCGATACAATTCCGACGGAAACCACCATCTTGATAGCTTCTTCCACCGTCCAACCGCAATCTAGTATTTGAGAAGGTTTGACAATAAAAACAATGCCTGTCAGAGGATGAGGAGCAGTGGGCGCAAAGACTTTAACCAGCTCTTCCCCATTTTGATCTTTAATAGAGCCTGTGACAAAACCCAACATCCATCCATTGCCATTAAAGGCATTTATAAGGACAGCTTTTTGAAAAGCCTGTTTTTGCGGGTCAGTGACCGACAAGGTGTCTGAAATTTGTTTGCCGATGCTATAAATAAATTTAATGATGGGGATGCGTTCAGTGACATTACCAATAAAATTAAAAATTTGCCGGCCCACCACATTGCTAAATATCAAACCGATAAAATATAAACTGATCAAAAGCAACAAAATACCCAAACCCGGAATCTGTCGTATATCAATATAATGGGCCAAAAATGTCATTACCTGCTTATCAATGAGCACGTACAAAAGCTTAATGGCCAAGAAACATAATACAAGAGGTATAATGGCCAGAAGGCCGCGAAGGATGTAGATACGTATGTGAATAAAGAAATCTTTCATTGGAAATTTATATTAACATAAAACACTAAAGTTTCCATAAAAATACCGTAAAGGCCCTGTTCCTTTGATTGCAACGGTACGTTAAAATCGAAAGGCCCTGTTCCTTCGAATTCGAAAGCTTGCGAAAATAGCATTGACTTTCATTGGGCATGGGATAAGATATTTGTTCTATGAATCGTAAACCTTGCACCCCTAATTTTAATACTCCCGCAGATAAACTCTGCAAAGAAGAGCTCAACAAGATCGCTGCCGGCTCTATCGCGGGAAATGTGCGCGCTGATTTTGCTGATCTTGCTCGTCAAGATCTTGCCTGGGAAACTGAGGCATTGGCCAAATCTCACGGTATTTATCTGGAATTCAACCGCGACAAAGAAGCTGTGGGCGATAAAGAGTGGATTTATATGCTGCGCATCAGCATCCCCGGCGGCGGCCCTTTGACCCGGCAGCAATATAATATTGTTGAGGAAATCAGCCAAAAATACACCAAGGACCCTGACGGGTTTGCTTCTATCCGTTTGACCAATCGCCAGAATATCCAATTCCATTGGATCAAAAAAGAAAATGTCCCTCTAGTCGTAAAGACTTTGGCCGAATCCGGGCTTAATACGCTCAACGGCTGCGGTGACAATACCCGTAATGTCATGGGTTGCCCCATTGACCATTTCTCTGATGTTTTAAATACCAATGCCCTGGCGCAGAAATGCGGCGCTTATTTCCAGCTGCCTGTGGAACCGTTTATCTCGGTATGGCAAATTGACCCTAATAAGATCCGCAAACCCGGTGAGTCATTTAACTACGGCAAGAATTTACTTAACCGTAAATTTAAAATCGGTTTTGCCACGGTGCATAAAGATGCCCATGGGAATTTGGTCCCTGATAATTGCGCTGAGGTATTAAGTGATGACATGGGTATCGTTCCTGTCATTAAAAACAATGCCGTGGTCAAATATCAAATTTATGTCGGCGGAGGTCAAGGCGAACGTAACGGCAAGCCTTCCATGGCATGTTTTGCCCAAGCCTTGGCCCAGGTGGATGAAGCTAATTTAATTAAAACCATGGATGCCGTTGTCAAAGTTCACCAGCATTGGGGTGACCGTGAAAACCGTATCTGGGCCCGTGTCAAATTCGTTGTCAAAAAAATGGGCATTGCCTGGTACCGCGAGGAAGTTGAAAAAATCCTTGGGGTCAAATTAGAATTGCCTGACCCTAATTTAGACCCAGGCCCGCGTCACATGCATCATGGCTGGATCAAACAACCAAAGAACGGCCTATGGGCTTACGGCATGTACATTGAAAATGGCCGCATCATAGAAAATTCTCCAAACGGCAAACTGCAGAGTTTATGCAAACATTTAATGAATACCTATCCTGTTGAATTTATGATCACGCCTAATCAGGACGCTTTATTTACCAACTTGCCTGAAAATATGAAATCCGCTTTCGAGTCTGATCTTAAAAAATTTGGATTCGGAGAGCGTAATGGCAAGCCTTATTCCAACCTACGTTTACTTTCCGGCGCTTGCGTTGGCCGCAACACCTGCCGGTTGACCTATACGGATTCAGAAAAATTTGAACCGGAATTAGTTGACCAACTGGAGACCATGGGCTGGGGTGATATCAAAGAATCCATCGGAATCACTGGCTGCGAACGCCAATGCTTCAGGCCTGCCACCAAGACTTTTGGTTTGGTGGGCTCTGGTTTTAACCGCTATCAGCTAAAATTGATGGGCGCTGAAGATGCCCGCCATCAGGGTCTTCCCATGCTGTCAGCCGACGGGAACGGTATTTACCTTCGGTCCATCCCCCGCGAACGCGTGGCCCAGGTCATTGATGTTCTGCTTAAGAATTGGAAAGCTAATGCTAAACCCAATGAAGCTGCCGGCTATTTTCACCGTCGCATCGGCATGGAAGCTATTATCACTCACCTCAAAGAAAATCCCGTCACCGCCGATTTAATGGCAAAAACATTCCCCGCTGATTGTGTCGTTGATTAAAAAATAAAAAACCCGCCAGAGAGATATTCCAGCGGGTTTTCAATTTCTAATTAAAAATTGTCATCCTGAGCGTAGCGAAGGATCTTAATATATCTTAAGATTCTTCGGCTTCGCCTCAGAATGACAATTAAATAATACTCTCAGGTTAATTATTTATTACTTTGTATCAGAAGCTACTGCTGCCCTTAATTCTTCTAAGGCCTGATCAATGGCTGCGATGGCCTTGGCTTTATGCCCGTCGTAATCACTTGCGGCTTTTTGTAAATCTTCTTTTGCGCCTCTTAGTTTACGCATGGCTTTGCGAAGCGCGGGGTGATGTTCATGATGCACCATGGGTTTCGCTGTTTCTGTAGCCGCAGGCGCGGTCGCAGGTGTGGCAGGTTCAGCAGCTGGTGGTGACGTGGTTTGAGCAAAGCTGACACCTGTTAAAATAAAAGCACTGAA
>Ga0206802_1070_pt1 | contig 26168 bp, 25 predicted proteins | sample Alteio_BWOrgCont_63_FD_152902 | JGI IMG/M metagenome (GOLD analysis project Ga0206802, IMG submission 152902) | Enriched cells from forest soil in Barre Woods Harvard Forest LTER site, Petersham, Massachusetts, United States -... | ecosystem: Environmental > Terrestrial > Soil > Temperate forest >... | reverse complement strand
ACGGCCTCTCAAGGATGGTCTGCCCCATGATATCCGCGGTGGTTGTTTTAAGACCTAAACGCAATGTCGCCCGATAGGTTTTATCAAAAGCCACGAATTTATCAAAAAGCTTGGTAGAGCTCCCAAGCAGGATCACCAAGACACCGGTCGCCATGGGATCAAGCGTGCCCGCGTGCCCCACCCGGCGCATTTTAAAGCTACGGCGGACATAGCCCACCACATCGTGAGAGGTAATGCCCGCGGGTTTATTAATCAACACAATGCCCTGAAAAGAATTTTGTACAGCGGCTTGGAATTTCATAGTCTTTTATGGATAGCCGCACAGATTGTTTTCTGGGCGCGGGCTAAAGGTTCATAAATTTTGCAGCCTGCCGCTTTTTTATGCCCCCCACCGTCGAATTGCTGAGATAACGCGGCTACATCAAAATCTTTCTGGCTGCGCAAATTAACGCGCACTTCTTGAGGGCCTATTTCTGTTAAAATCACCAACACCTCAATACCCTCCATTGAACGCAAAAAAGTGAACAGTTTTTCTTTCAGATCAAAACTTTTGGAAAAACTCTCCACGACACTCTTGGCCAACGACACACAATAAACCCTGTTACCATCAAGCAATTTGGCATTATGAATGACCTCCGTAAACATTTTCATGTCCACGACCGGTATGCCTGTATAAAGACGATCATACATCTGTGCTGCTGAAAACTTAAAGGCCATTAACTTTTCAACGACGGCGTGACTATGCGCGGAAGTATTTTCATAACGGAACGACCCTGTGTCCGTCATGATCCCCGCGTAAAGAAGAATAGCTATATTTTTATTAAGCGCATGCTTTGCTTCTTTTAGAAAATCAAATACCATCTCGCAGGTGGAAGATGCTTTGGATTGGACCACATTGATACTGCCAAAACCGTCATTGGTCACATGATGATCTATGTTGATCAAAGGCTTACCTTCTTGAATAAAATCTTTGACGCTACCCACACGCTTCATGTCACCGCAGTCCAGCACAATGGCGACTTGATAATCTGCTTTTTTAATATCCCCTGCTTTTTTAAACATGGAAGTCCCAGGCAAAAATTTAAGCCACTGGGGGCAGGCGTCTTCGTTTAACACGTGGACTTTCTTACCCAAACTTTTTAAATACATGGCCATAGCAAGTGCTGAAGACACCGCGTCCGCGTCGGGATTGTGATGAGTAGTCACCAGGAATTTCTGATGACGGCGAATGATCTTTAAAACCGCGCTAAAATTCCCCATCTGCTTCTCCTTGGGCTGGCTTCAATTTCTTAATTTCTTCCAAAACCTTATCAACATCAGCCGCATGTTTGATGCCTTTGTCATAAATAAACTGAAATTCCGGCGTGTACCGTAATGCCAAACGCTGGCTGATCAGTTTACGGATATATCCTTTGCAACTCTCAAAGCCCTCTTGGGCCTCTTTGATCTTCTTGGGAGTATCGGCAAGCACGCTAAAACGAACACGCGCGTGCTGTAAATCCTTACTGACATCAACATTAATAATGGTGATAAAAGAAATCCTTGGGTCACGCACATCACCTAAAAGAATTATACTAGCAAGTTCCCGTTTAATAGATGAATTAATTTTCTCAATACGCATTTTTCTTACTCCCTATTTACCGTCACTCCCGACATATTAAATTACATTCCCTCCCCCTTGTGGGGAGGGTTAGGGAGGGGGAAATCTTATTCTTTATACGCATCCCATAACTTTAAACATTTGACCGCATCCAACGATTTAGGCTCTTTTAGGATCTTATTAAAGTCTTTAAGATACCTCTGCGGCTTGATTGTATCAAGCACTTTAATTTTTATGGCCAATTTTAAGAGTTTGAGTGTTTTGGCTTCCATCCTAAAATCTAACCGTGCCTTAAACCTGGCCGCCCGCAAAATACGGGTTGGGTCATCCAGAAAACTTTTTTCATGTAAGATACGGATCTTTTTTTCGCTCAAATCAACTTGTCCCTTAAAAGGATCTACAAGCTTACCCCAAATTTTAGGATTGATGGCGATGGCCATGGCATTGATCGTAAAATCCCGGCGCAGGAGATCATCTTTAACACCCGAAGCCTTAACCGCCGGAAAAGCCCCGCCGCGCGCGTAAGTTTCAGACCGGGCGGTCGCAAAATCAACCAAAGTGCCATCAGGCAAATGTACTGTCGCCGTCTTAAAGGCAGGATAACGCGTCACCTGTGAGCCGCGATGCAAAGCCGCAAAACTTTCCGCTAAACGCATGCCGTTACCTTCAACGGTAATATCCAAATCAATATTAGGGCTCTTAAGCATCAAATCCCTGACCGGCCCACCCACCAGATAAGCCGCCACATCCTGCTCCTCTGCCAATACCCCAATGGATCGCACCAAGGCCAACGATTTAGGATTTAACCGGGATAATAAATTCTTCATAATATTATATTCCCTCCCCCTTGTGGGGAGGGGCAGGAAGGGGGGACATCTTTAGCTCCTCGGATGAAACTTTTTATGCACGCTTTTTAAACGTTCTTTATCCACATGCGTATAAATTTGCGTCGTGGAAATATCCGCATGCCCCAGCATTTCCTGGACTGAACGCAAATCAGCACCATGTTCCAGTAAATGGGTCGCGAAGGTATGGCGCAGGGTATGAGGCTTGATCGTTTTCTTGATATTGGCCTTCTTGGCATAAAACTTAATCACTGCCCATAAACTCTGACGGCTGATCCTTTTACCCAAGCGGCTTAAAAATAAAAAATCATTCACCTGGTTTTTTAATAATTTAGGACGGGCCTTGAGCAAATACTTCTGTAGGGCCTCACGGGCCTTCATCCCTAAGGGAATAATCCGCTCTTTGCTGCCCTTGCCCACTGCTCGTACAAAACCCACCTCATAATTGATGCTGGTGGTCTTCAAATCCGACAATTCCGAAACCCTCAGGCCGCTGGCATAAAAAATTTCTAAGATCGCCTGGTCACGGACCTGTTGGATATTCCTGCCAGATGCCGCCGCAATCATGGACTCAATCTCCGCCTGCGTCAATACAGAGGGTATCCTCATCCATAATTTCGGTGTGTCCACCAGGGTCGTTGGATCTTCCTTGGCCAAATTCTCCCGCACTAAAAAACGGTGAAACATTTTAACCGCCGCCAAATTCCTGCAAATAGTGGTTGGCGACATATCATGTTTCTTTAAATCAAACATAAAATTAGAAACATGTTCACGATTGACCTGTGCTGCGGCTTTGACGCTTTTTGCGGCAAGATAATCAATATACTTAGTCAAATCACGCCGGTAGGCTAAAAGCGTGTTTTTGGCAAGCCCGCGCTCGACGGAAATATAATTCATGAATTCGTCGATAAATTCTTTCATTTAATGCTTTGGACAAAATGCCCTTTGATCCTGTCAGCACGCAGATGGTCCCGCAAAAACCTGTCAAAGCCGCGTAAATCACTTTGAATGCGCGATACATTACGTACCTGCCATGAGAGATCCAAAGAAGACTTATAATAATCCAGAAAACTTGCTAACTTAACCAAATTCGCCTGGGTGGGAGCATCCACCAATTGCTCCATCTGGGCGATATGATTGGTGACTTGCACAAGAATATAGTGTGTGTATTTTGAAGTGCTTTTATCATCAATAGCCGTCCATAAATCCGTATACCAGGCTTTGATCAGGTCATAATGCTCTTTATAATTGTGTTCAGGATTTAGCTGGGGTGCCGGATATTCTTCGGGTTCGAGAACAGGCACAAAAGCCTGCTCTTCTACTTCTCCCTTTTTCTTCTTACGGGTGAATTTCTGGCGTAAAGTATCACATGAGCTTAAAGACAGACTCATGACCAGAAGTCCCACGATAACAAGCATCATCTTCTTGCGCGAATTAACATTAAACATGCACCATCTCCTCAAAGTCTTTTTGATTTAGAATTGTGACACCCAATTGCTTGGCACGAGCCAATTTGGAACCCGGATTTTCACCAACCACCAGGTAATCCAGGCTTTTACTGACCGAGGCAATCACTTGACCGCCCTGATCTTGCACCCAAAGCCCTGCTTCTTCGCGCTTGATTCCTGACAACTCACCGGTAAATACGAATTTCTTACCTTCCAGGCGATTGCCTGATGTTTGCTTTTTGGGTTCTGATAAATTCAAACCCGCTGCCTTAAATTTTGCCAATAGCTTTTTAACTTGGGGCTGCTTAAAATACTCAACTACTGCCCCTGCCATCACCGGCCCCACTTCATTGATGGCCTGTAAATCCTCGGCACAAGCCTTTATAATAGCATCCAAAGACCCAAAATGCCCAGCTAAATTTACAGCTGCTTTAATGCCGATATTAGCAATGCCAAGGCCATATAAAAACTTGGATAAGGGCTTGGATTTGCTATTAATGATCGCTTTTAATAAATTTTCAGCCTTTTTATCCGCGAACAAATCTAAATCCAATAATTGCTCTTTTGTTAAAGAATAAATATCCGCCAAATCCTTGATCAAGCCTTTGTCCAAGAGTTGAAGCACAATAGACTCGCCTAACCCCTCAATGTCCATGGCCCCTCGGGATGCAAAATGAACCAAAAGCCGCTCCATTTGTTTGGGGCAGGAAGGGTTCATGCAGCGATACGCCACATCTTCTTCTTTTTCTTTTTGGATTTTTCCGCCGCACGAAGGGCAAAATTTAGGAATAACAAATTCAGACTTGGAATGCTTTTCTAAAACTTTAACAATTTTAGGGATAACATCCCCGGCGCGTTCCAAGAGCACGCGGTCAGCGGCATTGACGCCTAAACGTTTGATCTCATCAAAATTATGCAAGGTGGCGCGGGCAATCATGACCCCGGCGCAAGGCACCGGCTCTAATTCCGCCACCGGCGTCAAAACCCCGGTACGGCCCACCTGCACAACGATCTCTTTGATGATAGTACTTGCCTGGTAAGCCGGAAATTTGAAAGCCACGGCCCAGCGCGGACCTTTGAGTGTTGTGCCTAATTGGGCCTGTTGGCTAAAATCATTGACCTTAATAACAATGCCATCAACATCAAAGCTGATCCCTTCACGCTTAGCAGCATACTCTTCGCAAAAAGATATGACCTCTTCTAAATGATGACATAGACGGTTATGAGAATTAACGGCAAATCCATACCTCTTAGCCTGCTCTAAAAACTCCTCTTGAGTTAAAGGGGCCTTATTCTTCGCTAAAAGACCGGGAGAATGGACAAAGAACCTCAAACGCCGCTGCGCCGTCAGGCGCGCGTCCAATAATTTTAAGGAACCCGCCGCGGCATTGCGCGGGTTGGCAAACAAAATTTCCCCCTGACTTTTACGCTGTTGATTAAGGGCATTAAAATCCTTTTTGTCCATGTACACTTCCCCGCGAACTTCAAACAAGCTTGGGGCCTTATCTTTTAAACTCAAGGGAATGTCCCTGATCGTCTTGGCATTGTGAGTGACATCCTCACCGGTGATCCCATCCCCGCGGGTGGCGGCTTGAAGCAATTGGCCATCGCGGTAGGTTAAAGAACAGCTTAGGCCGTCGATTTTTAATTCCGCGGTCAATGAAGGTTTAATGCCGTTTAATCCTTTGACCACGCGTTCATACCAAAGCCTCAACTCCTCAATTGAATACGTATTATCCAATGAAAGCATCGCCAGGGAATGCTTGACCGTCGGCAAATTCCCCTGCACCTTGGCGCCGACCCTCTGAGTGGGAGATGCCGCGGACTTGAGCCCTGGAAATGCCTCCTCCAGATTAACAAGCTTTTTAAACAAACGGTCATATTCCTCATCAGAAATAACCGGGTCATTAAGCACATAATACCGATGATTATGCCCCTCGATCTCTTTAATTAAAGACAAAATTTCTTTTTTAGTTTGTGCTTGGTTCATAAGTCGTTTCAAGTGTCAAAAGGCTTGAGTGGGCGCTTTCTTGGTTCTCGCTTTCTTGTGTCATTGCGAGGAGGGCTTTGGCCCGACGAAGCAATCTTTTATTATGCAATAAAAAATTTATCGTATTCCCCTCTATACTCCCCCCATTCAATCTGCTGATCCCTGATAAAACTACCAAACTGTCCCTTCAGGCGTGACAAAAGCTCTTCAATCTTCTCACGGGGGCCTTCGATAACAGCCTCGACACTACCATCGGATAAATTTTTAACCCACCCTCTCAGGGATAATTGCTGAGCAAAGGATAAAGTAGTATATCGGAAACCAACACCCTGCACAGTACCAATAAAATGGATATCAGCACGAACCATTGGATAAACTTTATTTTACATTAAGATTCTTGATATATTGACCTAATTTAAGGGCCACCATTGCCCTTCCTTCATGCTTTAAATGCGCGTTGGGATAATACTCCCATAAAAAAGATTCTTTGGGTAAAGAATGGCTCAAATCCAAAAAAGGATCTCCTTGATTCTGGAATAAAGAATCCAGGAAAGAAATATTCCGGTCGACTAATTGCATATAATCTTGAGAAAGATACTCCTGCACATACCCATACGGCGATGGTAGGATAAGAAAAACAGGTTTGATATCATGAGCCTTAAGGACCTTCGCACATTCCATTAAGTCCTTAACAAAGGGGTATTGATTATCTAATTGATAATGAAATTGAAACGACAGCCCTTTAATGATCCTCTCTTTTTTATCCGTCATCTTCACTATATCTAAATAATCTTTATACGTCCCTAATTTGGTATTATAAAAATAGAATGCCGCGTTATTCATGTCTTGCTCTTGTATTCTGGAGAATATGTCTGATTTAAAAAGCAATAATGGTCTGTAAAAAACAAAATACGTGTAATCATTCCTTAAATAAGCCCTGAGTTCCTGCATTTCCGGCTGATCACCAAGCAATGAATAAGAGAACGTGCACAAATTGATGGGAATAATAACGATTTTAGGCTTGTGCTTATAGGAGGCCATAAACCGGCAAAGCTCCAAATATTCCGGCGGCCTAAAACCGCTATGGTTTAACGTGTATACCTTAAGTTCCGGAAAATCCTTTTGAAGATAATCCTGAATGCCTGCCGGATCTTCATTGTCCGCACTGGTAGTCAGAACACTGTCTCCCAAAAAAACAATATCAGCGGAATTCCTCTCCAGGGCGCCAAGCAACTGTCCAAACCTATGGGGTTCTGGATAATATAGCATGGGCAGTTTTTCCCGTACACAAAGAAATATAAAGGAATCAAGAATAAGGGCCAATCCGACAATAATGAGTATCTGAAGGCTAAATTTTTTCATAAGACATCATTAAAACTGAAAATAAATAAAAGGCACCCTGTTAATGCATCCAAAATTTAAAATAACGAGTACGACCGTTACATACCCTAAATACCTGACAACAGCAGGCTGACGGGCCCACAACGGTATTATTTGGTTCTTTTCATGAAGATATTCCGCAAACTCCAGGATAAAAATCCCCAGGGGAATTAATATCAAATCGATCTTATGAAAAATCCCCCCGATCATCAAAGGATAGAGTATCCCGTTTTCCGCCGACCTATGGCCATGCAGCAGAACAATATTCGCCAGATATTCTTTTAATCCCACTCCAAAATGGCTTAAAACATAAAAAGCCTCGGACAAGGACTGGGAACGAAAAAATACCCAAGCAATGCACGTTAAACTGAAAATGAAAAGCACCTTCATCACTGTCCCAGCAAATCCTAATTTAATCCGCTCTGAGAAATTCTTTAAATTAGTTTGCATGACGCGCTCTATTAAAAGATAGCTGCCATGAAGCGTCCCCCAAATGATAAAAGTCCAATTAGCACCATGCCAAAGACCGCTAAGAATAAATGTTATATAAATATTCATTATCCAGCGTGAATAAATGACACGGCCGCCTCCTAAAGGAATATAGAGATAGTCACGAAACCATGTGGAAAGAGAAATATGCCACCGGTGCCAAAATTCCTGGAAGGATTGGGCGCTGTAAGGCCTTCTAAAATTGATGACCAAATCAAATCCAAGGATCTTCGCGGATCCCCTGGCTATATCCGTATACCCTGAAAAATCATAGTAAATTTGGAACGCGAAAAAAAATGTTGCCGCGATCAGACTCATCCCCTGAAAGGAATAAGGTTTATCGTAGATATAATTCACATATTGTGCCAGGCGGTCAGCAATGACGACTTTTTTTAAAAGGCCCCAAGCTATCAATTTAATGCCCTCAACAGCCTTTGTATAATTGAAATCATGACGCTCGTGGATTTGTTTAACTAAATTCTGCGGCCGTTCAATGGGACCGGCCAAAAGCTGGGGGAAAAAAGAGACATAAAGAAAATAATACCCATAATGCCGCTCAGCTTTTTGCCTTCCATAATAAACTTCCAGGACATAACTTAAACTCTGAAAAATAAAGAATGACACCCCAATGGGAAGGATAAGATTCAAGGACTGCAGGGAATAATTCCAATGCAGCACTTGGGCCAAGCCATTAAGGCTATTGACTGTAAAATTGAGGTACTTGTAAAGAAACAATACGCCGAGTCCACAAATGACACTAAAGCAAAGCCATAATTTCTTCTTTTTCCCAGAGGATTCTTCAATCCTTATCCCCGCAATATAATCAATGGAAACAACAAAAACCTTAATAAAAATATAAACAGGGATAAATGCCATGTAAAAAACGCAGCTTGCAATAAGAAGGAGGATCCAGCGTTTGTGATGCGGAAGATGGTAATAGATAGCTACCGTTAATATAAAAAAAATGATGTAATCAAGGGAATTAAATAGCATTTTGGGGGCACTAAACTAGGCTAACTCTTCTTTTACTTTTTCAGCCAGAAAAACCTTCATGAGTGATTGATAGGGCACATCTTTCTTATTAGCTAAAAGCTTAATCTCATCCAACATATAAGCTGGTAGACGTAAAGAGATGCTTTTATATGTTGGTTTAAGATTTGGGAATACAGCCTTTCTAGCTTTTGACCAATCTACATACTCAGTAGAATCGTGGATCATCCAGAACTTACGCTCTTCTTTTTCATTCTTAAACTTAGGTATTGGTTTTAAATTCTTCATAAATCATCCTCTCTTTTTTATTCATATCTCTTGCTGATATAACCCTTATTAAATGATCTCTCATCATAAAAACAATGTACAAATGCCTGTTATTTTGTGTGTAACCTAACGCTCTAAATCTATTTTCATCCTGTGAATGCTTCTCATCTTCTACTAATAATAAAGGCTCATTAAAGAATATTTGCTCGACCTCTCCTTGAGAAACGTGATGTTTTAGCCAACTTTTTAGGCCATTACCCTTATCCCACTGAAACCCCTGACAACTCTCTAATATAGAATGAATATCCATTAGTTATTGTATATCACAGAAATATACATATTACAAGCCCAAAATCACAAAAAAAGAATCGCAAACCATTATAATTAATGGCCTGCGATCTCTAATTCAAAATGGTCGGGAAGGCGGGATTCGATAGTGATATTTTCCCTAACCTTCACGATTGCAATACTTTAATGTATTTGTCGACGATATTCAATCAATTTCTTAATTACGGTTGTTATCCGATTCTATCCGTTGTTTGTGATTCCGATGGGCACCTTTTGGGCACCAAATTAAACGCTTATAAATTACAGGCTACAATATGGTTATTAAATTAATGTATTTTAATACGAAACCTAAATAAGACGAGGAAGAATCAGCTGAAAAATTATTTGAAAGAGAACAGCTTATTGCACTTGATGATGAATAATTCCAACCAACGCCCTAAGCGCGCGGTTAACGGAATCCCTATCGTGAAAAACCTTTGCAACGTCACGATCAAGAATAATCACATTGCTGCCTTCTTGATAACGTTTGGCGTACTTACCTCTTACGCCACCACTAAAATCATACTCACTGAGCATATCTGAACCATTTTTCTTTTTATTTCCTTTCATAAAAATTCCTTTCGCTTTTTGTCGCCAACCTGGCACTAATGATCCGTATCTTATCTCCTCGATCTGCATGAACAACTACTACTAATCTATTTTTATAAGAATGCCCAATTATAATAAAGCGATCCTCTTCGGAAGAATGCAGCGGATCACTGATCGTAACTGACAAGGTATCTCCAAATACAGTCGTAGCTTCTTCAAAAGAGACACTATGTTTTCTAAAATTTGAACTTGCCTTACTTTCATTCCACTCAAAGAATAAAGCCATTACATTTCCTTGGATTAATTATACCACACGGATCAATAAAAATGGTCGGGAAGGCGGGAGTCGAACCCTTTCATATATAAAATGGCACTTCCACCACGTTTTTCACCACGTTAAATGATAATTAAATGATAATAATATCAGCTTTCTGTTGTTTTTCAATTACTATAATCCGTTCCCGCGAACACAGCCTTCGCCCCTTCAGGACTGCTATGAGCATAATGCTGTAACAGAATTTTAACATCCCGGAGCCCTGACACGGCTTGAATATCAATTAAGGATACCCCTGCTTTCATAGCTTGCGTAAGGAAACGGTGGCGGAAGAACTTAGTCGTTAGCCGAACCTTAAACATCTCCTCACTGAGGTTTCCTAAATATCGGGTAATCATCTTGGGATCAATCTTTTTATTCAATTCGTTTAAGAATAAGTTTGGCGCTTTATGCCGCTTGCTATCCTGATACGCCTGTCTTATCACTCCCTGCAAGTCAGGAGGTAAATACTCCAGCGGGGCATTCGTATTTTTCTTCGTAGTTTCAGCGCGGATATTGAGCCGTTGAGGGCATAGCTTGTCATCCCAAACAACATCCGCGCGTTCTATCAAAGTAGTTTCCCGGACCCGGCGCCCGGTCCTTGACATAAGTAAACAGGGCCCAAACAAACGAGGTCGCTCTTTTTTAATCCGGGCAAGATATAGTTTAAAATTTGTATTCGTTATGTCAGGATGGGACAGCTTAGTCCGCGGCGGCGTCTTAATGGCTTTTAAATCATCCATCAAGTCGGTAGAGCAAAATTTCAGGTTATGAAGACGGTGCATGATGCACTTGACCCGTTGCATTTCAGCCCGCCCACCTTTTGCATGATTAAGTTCCACAATGTAATAATTTTTATATTCAGCGAAAAATGGAGAAGTAAGCTGTTGCGGGGTTATCACATTAGGAAATTTCTTTAACCTAAATTCTGTAAATATCCGGTCATAAGTACGTTTAAGCCCCCCGAAGGTTTTGGGAACTAATTGATCCGCAATAATCCCTCTTTCGACAGCAGGCCATATTACGTCAAAAGTTAATCCGTCCCTTGATTCTGCCGGTGTAGGGCACTTTAACGCCGCGGTGATCTGCTCTGATCGCTTCTGGAAGGCTTCCTGCTTGGAGTTGGCTTCAATCCGGTGCTGCTTGCGGGAGTTGTTAATGCTGTAATCTATTTCCCAAGTGTTTCCCTGAATGTGTCTGACGCCTACAATAGTTGGTCTGCTCATGTGCCGCTCCCCACTGTTAGACCCCTATCATTGGTTTTAACATGGGGATGCCTGGCGACCATTTGACTCTGATCTATCATACCACCAAATACCATAGTCTCATAAGAAATTGAACAGCTGCCCGTCTTTTCCTGTTTGGCATCTTGCCCTACTCCTTTTTTTTGTGTGCTGACAAAATTGGGGCAGCAAACAATAACCACCTCTTTCCACTGCTTGCATGTTTTGAGGCATTGAGCACACAAAGAATTGACCCCTCTTAACGGCATCTGTTGCTCCTAAAATAAAGGCAGGGCCTTGCCAGTATATGTCCTCGTTGTGAAGTTGACACACAGAGCGAGGAAGGTTTTGGCCCCACCAATGTTAATCAATTTTGGAAGCATAATAATTATAAGTAAGGGGTTTAATTGTCTTTACTGTTCTCATTACAGTTAAACGATCCCCGGCATTGAAATCGGCCATTAAATCGGCAAAAACAGAAGTCCTGACATCATACGGCCATACGCTTCCATCGAGCTCTCTAAAATAGTACCTAATCAAGGGTTTTGGATTATTTTTAAAAAGAGTTTCTTCAAAGCCCTGAAAGACAACCTCATGCCAGATGCCAGGCGTCCATTTCCAAAATTTTCTATTTTTATTGGCGTAATCCTTTAACTTTTCCGGATCGGTATCCATAGCTCACCCTTTCAAGACACATCGTTAAAATTCTCCATCAATTCCTTGTAACTATTGACTATTGCTTCCGTTACAAGCACCCCAGCATCCTTTGAAATAGGGTGAAAACAGTCCACAAACCGCCCTGATGTTAATTTTTTGTTTGGAAAAACAAGCCGAAACCCCTCTTTTGAAGACGGGGCGCTGTAAATCGCAATATTACCTACGTAAAATTGATTGTTAATAACTGCGGAGGCAAAACCAACTAAACCATTTAGAGCTTTGACGGGGACAATTTGTATTTCACTAACAGATAACTCAGTCATTTCATCACCTCTTCCGGGGAAACCCCAAATTCATTAAAAACACACACGATCATATTGCTTAGGTTTGGGTTATTTATTCTGAGAACTTGCTTAAGAGGGAGCTGCTAAACTGCAGAATTTAGAAATTAGATAAAACTCCCTTGTCCTTAGAATACAACCTTCACTATATTTGCTTCTGGGAGGTAAGTTTCACCTAATGTGTTTTATAGTATGCGGAAAATCTGCAATCGTGTCAATGTTTTTTTGAAACAATTCTTAACAGCGACGGAGGAATATCAACTTAAAAAAGGTAATTCATTTGACAGGCTTTACCCAACTATATATGCTTTAATCATGTTTGTTATGCAACGGAAGACTTGGGGAGTCACTTGGGGGGCGAGCAACAAACAAACCGCAGCGCACTGAGACTTAAAAAGAAAAAACCCACCGAATTTCGCATACTTTTCAGCAGAGGCGCGGTGGGCGTGCAAACTCGACAATCTAAATTACTTCTTACCCTTTTTAGCTTTCTTTTTGTTCGCGATTTTATCTCCCATATCAGTTACCTCCTCCCGTTATTAAATGCTGCAATCTTGTAACAAAAAATGAAAACTTTTTGTTACAAAATCTTGGATTAGATCAGCCCTGTAGCCTCTGCCACTCCTCTTCTGTCAACTGATTGGAAGACAATTTTTCTACGATCGCTCCTGAACTGATCTGTTTAGCAATTTCTTACGCTTGGATCGTCGTTGTTCCCAATCTCGTTCTCAAAATACTTGACAAGACATCTGGAAGATGTATACTTTAAATAGATTTAAGGGACTGGGGTTTCCCGGTCGGCAAATGGCTCTGGTGCAAACCGGAGCCATTTGTTTTTATGGAAAAACTTTAAGCCCATACACCTGTCCCTTACCACGGTAGAACTTCTCTTTCAAGACCTCATAAGCCAAATTCTCTGCCTGCGGATTCAAAACGTGCCTTGCTATTGGATAGGCCGCCAAATCAGCCAACTGCATTCCGGTGATGTTCATATTTTTGGGCACAAACCTTAATTTAAACTCAATTTTCTTAAAGCGATCAGCTGGTATGAAGTCCGTGCCCTGACTAACAGTCTTTAAAAAACAAAGCATCAACTCATCATCTTCCCGTTTACCTCGGCTCTCAGCAAGAATGTGTACTTTCTTTTGCCCTTTTTCCTCAAGTAACGGCAACAACCTCTCCAAGGTGAACACAAGGGCAAGATCGTACGGATTTTTAGCCTCCACTCCATAGCGGTCTTTATGATCTTGTTTACGGATCACTGATGCGATCAGGGTGTAATCAAATCCACCCATGATCTTATTGATCCTAATATAAAATTCCTGACGTTTTGGGGCATGGGTTAGAATTTTAAAATCGCCAAGGGTCTTTCTAATCTCCCGCGAATGAAGGATAACTGCTTCATGTCCGAAGAAATCAGTCTTGAGTCGAGACACCTCAGGAACGATCTTCTGATTGTAGATCAAATCATCACAAATAAACATGGCAAGCGCAAACAACGGAAAATCTTTGTCAACAGCTTCCAGTGTATGATCCCCAGATTCATCCAGATAAACTAATAATGACATGCAGTTAATATACCTTACCTTATCAAAATTTCCACTTTTTATTCATAGTAGGATCAGTTTCACTAATCATAACGTGCGAAACAGCCTGTTTCGCAATTAAACTAAGAGCACTAAGAGCTAAGAGCGTTCTTGCACATATAAAAGAAATCGTTTATACTATTACCAAAAGAAGAGGGCTCCCTAAAAGAGAGCCCCCGGTGCTACTGTCCCAGGTCGGGTTAATGAAGTCTTCCGCTAAAGAAATCTTCGTTAACCCGCTTCTTTTTGCGGGTCGCTGGGTCGGCCCTCTGCTCCGATGGTCGCATGAGAACCTCCTTGTTTAAACTGGCCTTTGCTTTTCTACCATTCCTAAAATAAGATTTTCTCCAGTGGTACTCAAAGTCCACTGATCTCGCGCTTTACTGGTGATATAATCATATTTTCTTTTTGCATCTGATACCGCTACGGGCATAAAGGATGGCTTAGAAAAACCACATAAGCCAAACCATTCTCCAAGCTCTTTTAAATTAACATACGGTTTATTTTGTATTTTCGTAGCATGATAAATCAAAGCCGCTATCTTTTCATAATTGTTAGACAACGGTAAAGATTTGGCAAATTCACGAATACCAGGGGCTCTTTTCAATCCCTCTTGAGTAGCTGAATGCGGAGCAATTACAGAAGCAGATACAGTTGGCGATGCAGGTTGAGAAATAATGCCAATTTCAGAAAAACTGGGGACAAGTTCTTTAGCAGCCTGGGCAATCTTTAACAGGTCACCTTCTTCCCCTTCAACAATTATTTTATGTGCAGCAAAATCAAACGTAACTTTTAGCATATGCGTCTCCTCTTGTTTGAGCTGACGATAATATAGCATGATGCAAAAATCTTGTCAAATAAAAAGATAATGCCTCATTGGATATTAAATAGAATATAATATTATTACCAATCTGTTACTTCTGACCATTTTAAAAAGATTCAAAACTGGCGTTTGCTGAGTTAATTTGTTAATCAGCGACGATAATATAAGTTTATAAAAAAATTATTACATGGACAATGGCGGGAATGATTACTGGAGTAACGTCAGATAAATATAATAATATTTATTAAATTATGAATATTATTTGGATATTTTAGGATATTTTAATTTTTGATGCTTTGCGGAGACTTTATCTGCCCTGATTCAACTTCCATTATAATATCAAAAATGTGGAATATAGCGACGGATGCGTGAAATTGTTTTCTGGTTTAATTTAATGGGCACGAAATGGATTATTTGATTTTCATATTTTAATATTTTCTTAGATATACTTACCAATGAAATAATCTAATGCCTTTGTCTATTATAAAAAGATCATTAAACCTTGGAAAGCAAATCGTCCAACTTCGTCGCTACCTCGTACTGTGCCGGATGATCTTTAACGCCAGCTTCAAGGGCCTTAAAATGCGCTTTGCCGCATTCAATCTTCTTGCTTTCCTTATCACGCAGGTCCTCAGTAAACAAGCTGGCCTTTGTCTCCACAACGAAATACAGCCGCTCGCCACTATCCTTCTGAACAAGAACCGCCCAATCCGGATGATACGGGCCTAACGGGGTTGAAACTTCAAACCATCCCGGAAGCTTGGCATAAACCTTGATCGCTTCATTACCCTCTAATTGCTCAGCAAAGGTGTGTTCTGTATCAGACCCGTAAATAACATGCTCGTAAACGGATTTCTGAACATCCAGAAGCATATTCTTCAAATAGCCTGTAAGCTCTTCTTTCTCAAATAGCTCCTGGGCATAGTATTCCTCATCGCCCAGGCGTTGATACCTGATCCCATCAACCAGCGCCATTCGTTTGGTCCTATTGATTGCTTCCGCTGCCCGTTCAATGAACTCTTGTGGATTACGCTTAAAATCATTCAAGCGACTACTTTCTTTCAAAATTCTTACGATGCTTCGCCTTGTCATCTGGGTCTTGTCCTGAAGATCGGTCAAAAGATCAGGCAGTTCAATATCCTGTTCATCCAGAATAACAGGTGCAGATGCCATGGTTTGCGTTGCCTCGACCCCTGCTTTACCAATAGCAATATCCGCCTTGCGCCACTCCAACCGCGTTTTAGCAACAGGTATTTCCTGCAAAGCCTTAATACACTGCTCTATTAACGCTTCATTATCAAAATAGACACGGTAAGTAGTCTTTTGTTTAATCCTGTCCCAAAGCGCCTTAAAATCTGGACTATGAAGAACCGCCTGGCGCGTCTTAACTTGTCTGCGCTCATCAGCATTACGAATTTCAAGACGCCCTGACAATTTACGGAGCACTTCTTTAACTTGCGGCAAGATCGAAGCAAATTCAGCAGGTAACGAAAATGTATTATCCTTTAACGCCGCCTTTAGCGTATCCTGCACCTTCCCTTTACTATCCACATAACCAGCTGCATGCAAATGCTCCTGGAGTTCTTTGGATTTATCAACACCAAGGGGAGTCACCGTCCCATCTGCCGCCTTAATTGTCAGCCCTGCGAACTGATGCTCCTCTACGATCCCAAAACGTATCCCTGTTTCTTTCTCAATCTCAGTCTGCAATTCTTTGGCAAACTTCTCATATCCTTCATTAGCAACAACTGTTAGGGTATTGATTTCAAAACCACGCAAACGATCCCCTTGCTGATTAACACATAAACGCAAGCCCCGTCCTATGGTTTGACGGCGCTCACGCTCAGTACCCATCTCACGCAAAGCACAAATCTGAAAAATATTGGGGTTGTCCCAGCCTTCACGCAAAGCCGAATGTGAAAATATAAATTTAAGCGGTGTCTCAAAACTTAAAAGCTTTTCCTTGTCCTTCATAATCAGGTTGTAGGCACGTTCAGCATTATCCCGATTGCCCTGATTATTCTCATCAGTATCTGTCCAACCACCCTTCTTATCTATTGAAAAATACCCATTATGAACATCTTGGACTCCCGCAGAAAGATCAACTTCCTTAAATAATGTCACATAGTCTGGATGAACCGCGAACCGCTTATATTCTTCTTCAAAAATTTTTGCGTAAACACCCTTAACCGCATTGCCATCTGCATCGTATTGACGGTACTTTTCAACAGCATCAATAAAGAAAAGACTTAGCACCTTGATGCCCTGCGGACGCAGACGCTTCTCTTTATCCAAATGCTCCTTGATCGTTCGACGGATCATTTCGCGTTGAATAGCCAATGAATCAACATCACCGTAACCTTCGCCAAGCTTCAAGAAAGACTCGCCACCTGGAGTACGAAGTTCCATAAACTCACTACCCTTTTCAACCCGAATTTCTCCTATACGGCAGTCCTTATAGATAACACGACCCGTTACCTGCTCAAGATCATCCTTATCTTGAACCGTGACTTCTTTCCGCTGAACGCCAGTAGCGGTCTGCATATCAAGCAAAACTTTGGCTGTAATAGCCCCTCTTTTATTGCTAACAGATACCAAACGAACATAAGGACGATTATGCGCTCCTTCAATACTGGCAGACGCCACTTCAATTTGCTTGACCAGCTTGCGATCATACGCATCAATAGCATCCAGGCGATAGACCATGCTATGCTTATCAACATGGGTTGCTGAATAACGCAATGTACCCAACGGGGCCATGGCTCCAAGGGCTTCTTTCCCGCGCCCTTCAAGGCCACCATCAACACTTTGAGGCTCATCAACGATCAAAATAGGGCGTGTCGCCTTGATTAGATCAATAGGTTTTTCACCGCCGACTTTCTCGCTGTCCTTATAAAGGTTATTAACATCTTTTTTATTGATTGCCCCCACGGTCACAACCATGACCTGAATATTGGGACTCGAAGCAAAATTACGAACCTGGCCAAGTTTAGAAGAATCATAAAGGAAGTATTCAAACGGCACATTGGCATAGAGAGAACGGAAATGCTCCTCCATGATCTGAAGAGATTTATAGACGCCTTCCTTAATGGCCACGGACGGGACAATAATAACAAATTTGGTAAAGCCATAGCGACGGTTCAACTCAAAGATTGTTTTCAAATAAACATAAGTCTTTCCTGTCCCAGTCTCCATCTCAACCGTAAAATCCCCGGAATCTAATGAAACAGACTGGGCTAAACCGTTGCGTAACTGAATATCGTTAAGATTTTTAAGAAGTTCATCATCCAGAAGTGATAAACGGTTACCAACACCCAGATCATTCTGAGCAAAAGTCATGGTAATCTGTTTAGGGCTTAGTTCTCGCGTGACTGTAAATTCTGTACGGCAAATTTCTTGGCCACGGAAAAGATCACAGACTGCTTCAATGGCCTGCCACTGATAATCTAAATTTGGTTCAAAATGCAGTTTCATCTAAAAAGCTCCTATAAACTCCGAACATTCTCAAGGCCGTGCTGTTGAAGAATGGCCGCCAGATTTGTCTTAGCAACATCATTACCAAAGGCGCTATCACGAAAAACAACAGTACATTCTCCCGCTGGCGCAAGTTGTTTCTGCCAAGCGGATATACCCAATGCTAAAGGCTCAACCTCTGCAAGCGTAATTTCTGTCGCAAGACAAACAAGAAGCACTCCAGCGCCAATACTGTGAACAACCTTACCTGCAATAGTCTTTTTCTCTATCGGCACTGTAAGATCAAGACCGAGCTTAATAAGCAGTTCAAATAGAATATCATTTTCTGTACGCCCAGGCTTGATATGCTCAACAGAAGCATCCAGTGTGCCTGGCAAATCTTCTCGGTTAGGTTCCCATGATTGAATATTACTTGAGTCAAGCTTAAATACCCTAAAGCCATAGTCCCCAGGGAACAATGGATTATCTTCTTTAATCTTCTTTCCAGCTCGACGTAACCGCTCTTTGGTTAACTCGGCAATATTATGTGGTTTGTTAATCGTATTACAAAAATCTGCAGCAAGCTTTTGCTCTTTATTTTCTGGACTTAAAGGCTCAGGAAGTTGAACCAGAATATAGCGACGATTGCCACCATCAGCAACGTTTTGCATCATAACTGCATGGCCAGTTGTACCGGAACCAGCAAAAAAATCAACTACAATATCCGTAGATTGTGAACCAATCGAAACAATGCGTTGAATCAAGAAAGGAGACTTCGGAAAATCCATAACAGGGTTACCCAATAAATCCTTGATGGATTTTCGTCCATAATCATTGTTAAACTCTTTGTCCAACCATATAGATTTTGCCAAAGTAGAAGCTATTTCTCCATCTTCATCCAACAAATAATCTTTACGAAAAACACGCCATGAATTATCTTCAACCTTTCTTGCTATTAGTAGAGCATTATCTGATATAACCTTATCTTTACTCCAGGTCCAGCAAGTTTGCACCCCATCAGGCGTTACTGGAAGCACTTCTTCAGTAAAACGTGGACTCTTTTCAAGAGATATTGCCCCTGTCTTTGGATCAACAAAAAGTGGAAAAAACAAATTTCTACGTGTTGTTGGATTAAACGCCTGGTTTCGATTACGGAGACCAAGCTCACGATACTTTCCACGTTCATCTTCTTTATCGTATTCTCCCAACATTTCACCTTCTTTTGACATGCCAATAATACTTGAACGGTTATCAGAATTTTTTACAAACACGGCAAGATAGTCGTGCGTCTTTGCTATAAATTTATCAAGATGACGACCCCTTGGATTAACAAGTAAAGATATAAGACCGATAAAATTATTTTCACCAAATATTTCTGAACACATTTTTTTCAAATTATCTACTTCCCCATCGTCAATACTAATAAAGAGAACCCCATCATCTCTTAACAAATTATGCGCGAGTTTCATTCGAGGATACATCATGTTGAGCCAATCAGTATGAAACCGACCTGAAGCTTCAGCATTGGATGAAATCTTTTGCCCACCTTTTACCTGACCCGTTAACTCCATATAATTCTTAATGTTATCTTGAAAATTATCAGGATAAACAAAATCCTTTCCAGTATTGTATGGAGGATCAATATATATCAACTTCACCCTACCCGCGTAACTCTTCTGCAAAAGCTTTAAGACTTCAAGGTTATCTCCCTCAATCATCAAATTCCTTGCAGTATCCCAATCAACACTATCATCTGGACAAGGTCGTAAAGTTCCTGTCGATGGTGTAAGCGCAAGCTGACGAGCCTTCCTTTTCCCATGCCAGTTAAGCCCAAACTTTTCTTCAACATCTGTGACAGTCTTGCCGATAAGCTGCTTGAGAACATCAACATTTACACCTTCCTCACCCACCACTTCTGGAAAAAGCGCTTTAAGTTTCTCAATATTCCCAGCGACAATATCAGCAGTCTGTGTTTCCGGGTCTTCAGGTGTTAGCTTTTTCATATCCATCCTTACCTTTTTAGTGTCTCAACAAGCTGTTTGAGTCGAGCTTCTAATTTTTGAACCTCAAGATTCAATTCCACCCTGCGGCTTATCTGTCTTTCTTTCCCTGCTAAATTGCGCAGCTCTTTAAGTCTTCCCTGTATCGCCTCATACTCCTTAAAACCTTCCAGCCGTCCAGTGTTATCCCCTGTAGTAACAAAGCCACCCGTAATCTGTGCTATTTTGAACGCTGTTAATTTATCCATCCACCCCTGATATATCAAGAACAAATTTCCTGAAGGCTGTGCTGCGATGGATAGAGAGCCCAGGAAGTCTTTCTCGACTGCCACAGTTCTATTCAGAGAAACAGAAACTATCTCATTATCCAGAACAACCTTTCCCGCTTCACCCTCCGAAGCTCTTTTATGCGCCAAAGAAATATCAATACCGCCGCCTTGATCTGCAACCAAGATTACAGGATACGGAATAGCCCTGTGAATCAACTCGACCAGCCGTGACTTCGATGCTTCAGGCTTTAAAATAACCGATAAAACCGCAATCTCCAAATATTCCCGTATGGCGTCATGATATTCAGCCACCGCAATGTTTGAAGGCTTTAGCGCGGCTGCCCAGACTAATTCTTCTACCCCATCTTGAACCTTGCGCTTATCCCCCGCGGCAAATGCTCCCTGCTCGGCCAGCATCTTCTTTGGGACCCGCTTATCCAGACGGCATTCAGCAGGTAATGCCAACGCAGTCAATACATCAGAAACCATCGTCATACGACGCCCTTATTCTCTTCAGGCAGAATCACAATATAAGAAACAACTTCAAAATCGTTGATCCCTGCGAACTCACCTTTCATTGCATAAGTGCCGCCAGGGGCAAAGAGACTGGCAATCGCACGGTCTTCTTTCTTGCCAACAATCGTGCCTACTGCACACGATAAAAGTTCTTGATAATGCTCCATATCCCTGCCATTGTGCGTCATCTTATCAAATTTATCACAGGCATTACGGTCAGGGATACTGCGACCAATAGAAAGACGTTTCAAAGCATCTAATATTTGTTTGGTCTGCGCAAACGAATGAATAACTTCACCATCTTCGCCTATATGGACAAGATAATGTGGTGCCAAAGGATACCCAGGTTCTATTGCATTCAATGCGGCGTCACCAACGGCTCGTAAACAAAATATAACTCCAGAGGCAATACCTTCCTGAGGGCCTAATACTGCAAATGAACCAATGGGGGACTTTTCAAGAACCGCTGGTTGCTCCTTTAGAAATCCGGCAAGGTCAACACGGAAATCATTAAGTGTTAAATCCGTAATAGCAATGCCTCCTGAAAGGTCTTCCAAGTCAATCACTGTGTCTTGAAGTTTCAAAAGTTGCTTGCGACGATACTCCAAGTCATTCATTTTATTCCCCGCCTGCTGCTCAATGATATTTTCCTCACCTGTTGCTGAAATATCCAAAAGCACCATACGTCCACTAACACGCTGCTCCAGATTGATGTATTCTTCCAGCTCAATATTCGGCCAGAAGTTTACCAGCTGGATACATTCATTAGGTGAACCAATACGGTCAATACGTCCAAACCGTTGAATAATACGTACAGGGTTCCAATGAATATCATAATTGATAACGTAATCACAATCCTGAAGGTTCTGTCCCTCGGAAATACAGTCTGTCGCTATTAAAAGGTCAATCTGACCTTCAGCGGTCATTTCCTGGGGTCGCTCTTTAGCTCGCGGAGCAAAAGCAGAAAGAACACTTCCCAGATCGGTTCTTAATTTTGGCAATGTCGTCTTGTTACTTCCTGATCCCGTAACCAAAGCCGTGTGTAAGTTATGTTCTTTGGCTGCCCAGGCTGATAATTGTCCATATAGATAATTCGCTGTATCAGCAAAGGCTGTGAACACTAAGACTTTCTTATTGCCCGGATTGATAGGGGAATTTATCTTGTCCGAAATCACCTCTTTAAGTTTCTCAAGCTTAGCATCTTTCAATACCCCTACCAGAGAAGCTGATGATAACAATGACGCCATACGGTTTCGATCCTCAACAAGGTCCTGACGCCAACGAATACGATCAACATCTTGCAGGAGGACCTTGACTTTACGACCAACAAGAAGCGTCTCAAACTCATCATCATCAATTTCAATGTCTTCAATAGAGAGTTCTTCCACAGATTCTTCGTGAGCCTCCATCTTGCTCAAAAGACCATTCACATCTTCCAACTGCCTCTGAAGGGTAAGCGCGAAAGATATAACAGAACTTTCCATACGCTTTAATAAATTTACCCGCATCAGGTGAACAAGGCTTTCTTCGCGATCTGACTGGCGGAAGTACGCACCATTTTTTTTCAATTCCGTACTATATTTTTTGTCGTATTCAGCCTGCTTTTGAGGAAGGACATAACGCAATGGAGCATAGGCGCTCAAATTCAGCCGTCTGATCTCATCATTGATTTCCTCAATAAGGGGAAACTCCCCTGTATTATCTACATTAGGCTTATGGTTCAATGGCTTTAATCGTCGCGGGAATCGGCCAGTTTCTGATATGCCGTAATATTTCTCAATATGTTTTCTCGAACGAGCAATGGTTAATGTGTCCAGCAACTTGAAGTAATCAAAACCCAGCATGTCCAAAAGCCGGGTCGATGTCCTCTCTGATTCCTTAATATTCAACCAGCGATTAAATTGTGCCTGGGCCAAGCGTATGGTTTGCTCTATGCTTGGGATACCACTATCCGCCAGCGCGTTATCAATACCTTCAGTAACAAATGAAATTTGGTTTTTAAGATCATTTAAGCGGCTGTTTACAGGCGTCGCTGAAAGCATCAACACCTTAGTCTTAACACCTTCTTGAATAATCCGCCGCATTAGACGGTCATAGCGGCTTTCCTTATCTCTATTGGCAACTTTATTGCGAAAATTGTGCGACTCATCTATCACAACCAGATCATAATTCCCCCAGTTCACAGAAGAAAGATCAATGTCACCTGAAAGTCCATTATCCCGTGATAAATCAGTATGATTCAGCACGTCATAGTTAAAGCGATCCGGGTCAAGAAAGTTCCTGCGATCATTGACCTTGTAAAGCGTCCAGTTGTCACGCAGGCGCTTAGGACATAGGACAAGCACGCGATCGTTGCGAAGCTCGTAATATTTAATTACGGCCAAGGCCTCAAAGGTTTTACCAAGACCCACGCTATCCGCGATAATACAACCCCCATAATGTTCAATTTTATCAATAGCACCAACCACACCATCTCGCTGAAACTTAAATAGCTTCTTCCAAACAACAGTATTGCGGATTCCCGTTGCCGACTTGATAACTTTATCTTCATCCAGGCTGGAGCCAACGTCACTAAACAAGGGATGGAGAATCGAAAAATAAATCAACGATGGAGCTTTATGTTCAATGATCGTACGAAGAGCCTGCTGAATTTGCTCTTTATCATGGGTAGATTGAGGAATACCTGACCATAATTGCTCAAACCACGCCGCAAGCAGCTGCCCCTCCTCATTGGTTTCGGAACACTGGATAAGACCTAATTGATCTCCTGGGAGTATGCCCATCCCATCTGTTGAAAATGGACAATTCCCTGTAATAACACGTTTCGTCCCAGTGGTATCCGTGAGACTTAATAACGATTGAGGAGGCGTGGTGGGCAATCCTTTGACATCCACTTTGGCGGCAATCCACTGCAAACACTGGTTAGCTATATGCCGGGACAAAAGGCGGTTACGAAAGACCCTATCTTTATCAGAGCCCAACACAGAAAGCCCCTGAATAGGTAATAAACAACGACAACGCTCCAGCGCAGCTAACTGTTCCTTCAATTCAATAAACGCAAATAGTGAAAATGCTGAAGACACTATGTCCAGCGACGCAGCAGAAGATGTGCTTTTCTTCAATTCATCAATCACACGATCATTGCCGGTGTTTCTAATTAAACGCATAATTCCCCATTGATCTTAAAAAAACAAATCCCCCGCCAGCAGGAATGCTCTGCCAAACGGAGGTTATAAAAGACCCATCAATGTTATTTTAATTTCTTTCGCCACGTCTTCTCCAAATGAATATTTGGTTATATTAACATTAGACGGACGATTTTTACAGCGTATTTTCAGGGTAGGGAAAAACCCCGAAGGCTCATCGGTTTAATAAAACCAGCATATTGCGCTCTTGATGGATGTGAACTGGTTTTGAATAATTGTTTATCTTTCAATTCACTAAGAAAACTAATAACATACTTCTTCCGCTCTTTAAATTTATTTCCAGAACCCCATCCAATAATGACTATTTCAGACTCTTTTAAAGCATTCTTAATCGCTCGATTATTCTCAGCACCAATCTCTTCAGGCAATCCTTCAAATTTATTAGTCTGAATGAAAGCAAATAGATTTATAACAATCAACCGTCTAACTCCATTAAATTCCTTTAACCCCTTCTCAAATACTATCTTTTCCATAAATTGAACTGACTTATCAGCAACATCTTCCCCTGCATAACTTGGATTTTGCATAATCACACATGCTGTTTTAATTCCTGCCAATTTGTTATTAAGAATTATTTCTAATTTAAAACGATAACGATGATCTTTTGAGAAGTACGCCGTCACATCAACGCCCTCAATGTGCTTATGAACCATCTTTTTTCTATGATTATTTTCCATAATTATTCAATCGAGAACGAAGCGTTAACCACGACCATCACTTTCTTTTCTAAAGCACTTGTATCATTTTCTCCATAATCTGAAACATCGACAGAGGTAACTGGAGTTATTTGAAAAACCCCCATCTTGGCAGACTGAAGCCCTCCGATTTTATTCCCAACGGAACTTACCATACTTTCTGCCCTTAATTTTGCATTTTCCGTGGCCTTAGCTAACATTTCAACTTTTAATGTATCTATTTTGGTATAAAAATAGTTTGGCGTGGCAGATTCAAAATTTATCCCTTGATCTATCAATTCAGTTGATTGACGTGATATTGCGTCAATTTTATCAATTTCATTAGAACGGATTTCTATACTTTGACTTAAAACATAGCTATCGACAATATTCGTATCTTTATCATTCTTATCTTTTTGATAAACCCTTGTTGTAACAATCTGGTTGACGTTCATATCACTTTTGTTAACCTGTTTAGTTTTCATATATGCTAAAACATTATCCAAATCATCCTTTAACTGCTTATATGCTTCCTGTAAACTTGCTCCCCTTCTCGTAAAAGTACAATCCCAAACTATATAATCACTCTTGATAATCTCTTGCGCTGTTCCCTTAACTGTTATTGTATGTTGCCAGAACTTCATGACCTTCAAGAACCCGCCAGACAAAATAAGACTGGCGACAATAGTTGCTACAGCAATACAAATACCTAAAATAATGATCTGTGAATCTTTGAAACCCTTTGCACTCTCCATAATCTTGCCTCCATTTTGACTAATTTGATTATTATATCCTACGTTTCAATCTCTGGAAAATATTCAATCTCTGTTAATCCAAACGTCCAGGCAATAGCCTGCCGAACTCTTTTCATATTTGGAGGAACACGTATAGTATAAAATGCACCTGTTGACGGACACTTGACCTTGACTAAATAAATTGGCCCAAACCCTGAATCTGAATCTATCCTGATAAGTTCGTAATCGTTTTCCCTATCTATAACTTTATGAAAAACTTGAGAAAGAAACTTCTCATAGCTTAATTCTTCCATACATACTCGTCTTACTTCAGCATTTTGAATCTGTAATATGTGCTTAGCATTAAGAGTGCCTTTTTTAATCTCTTCATACAGCCAACCCTTTAAAAGTACCCCTCGAATGTATATCCTTCGATCTTTTAATCGACCATCCTCCTCCCAATAACAACAAATCCCGCTCAAACGGTT
>Ga0206802_1068_pt1 | contig 26333 bp, 17 predicted proteins | sample Alteio_BWOrgCont_63_FD_152902 | JGI IMG/M metagenome (GOLD analysis project Ga0206802, IMG submission 152902) | Enriched cells from forest soil in Barre Woods Harvard Forest LTER site, Petersham, Massachusetts, United States -... | ecosystem: Environmental > Terrestrial > Soil > Temperate forest >... | reverse complement strand
AAAGTACTTTAAGTTATTTGACCCAAATGATGGCGCTCACGGTGCAGAATTTCCTTTCTGCGGCAACGGGCATGTCATTATTAGTTGCATTAATACGGGGATTATCTCGGCATGAAACTTCCAAGTTAGGTAACTTTTGGGTCGATACGGTGAGAGGGACGCTTTACATTTTATTACCTTTGTCTTTGATTTTTTCGCTCGTACTGGTATCACTTGGTGTCATTCAAAATTTCAAGCCTTATCAAAAAATTCATTTGATGCAGTCCATTAGTTATCAACAACCGTTAACAGATGCCAAAGGTAATCCCAAGATAGCAACCAAGGTAGTGACAGAACAAGTAATTCCAATGGGGCCAGTTGCATCGCAAGTGGCGATTAAACAATTGGGAACGAATGGTGGCGGATTTTTTAATGCGAATTCAGCACACCCTTTTGAAAATCCGACACCACTCACTTCTTTTTTGGAAATGCTGGCGATATTACTAATTCCTGCAGCACTTTGTTATACCTTTGGCATGATGATCAATGACAAGAGGCAAGGATGGGCATTGTTAATTGCTATGTTCGTTATGTTTATACCGCTAAGTTATGCCACGATCGTTGCAGAGCAAAATGGTAATCCCGCATTGACGAAAATGGGTATTGATCAAATTGCAAAGCTGGATATTTTTCCTGGCGGCAATATGGAAGGAAAAGAAACCCGATTGGGTATTGTCAGTTCAGCTCTTTGGGCGGCAGCAACGACGGCTACTTCAAATGGATCAGTGAATGCGATGCATGATTCATTTACGCCGCTTGGCGGCTTGATTCCTTTATGGTTGATGCATTTGGGTGAAGTTGTATTCGGTGGTATCGGCTCAGGGTTGTATGGAATGTTGATGTTAGTGATTATTGCTGTTTTTGTGGCGGGATTGATGGTGGGCAGGACGCCAGAATATTTAGGTAAAAAAATTGAACCTTATGAAATGAAAATGGCGTCAATTGGTGTATTGTTAATGCCATTGTTGGTGTTGTTATTAACTGGGGTTGCAGCAGTGACTCACATGGGAACCGATTCAATAGCCAATCCGGGTGCGCATGGATTTACGGAAATTCTCTATGCATTTACTTCGATGGGAAATAATAATGGTAGTGCATTTGCAGGTTTGAATGCCGCCACACCTTTATATACTATTGTTGGTGGCATCGAAATGTTAGTGCTTCGTTACTGGATAGCAATTCCAGTATTGGCTATTGCAGGATCGTTAGTGCGAAAAAAGAAAGTAGCTAGTAGTGTCGGCACACTACCAACCCATTCTCCGCTTTTTGTAATTCTATTGATTAGCGTGACTTTTATCATTGGTGCGCTTACATTTTTTCCTGCGCTGGCATTGGGACCGATCGTAGAGCAACTGATGCTTTGGGGGGCGTATGATCACTAGAATATCGACAGAAAAATTATGGAGTTGGCAGATTTTAAAAGTAGCTGTGCGTGATTCATTTTTAAAATTGGCGCCGCGCAGTCAAATTCGCAATCCAGTGATGTTTACAGTTTATATTGGATCATTGATGACAACAGGGCTGTTTATTCAGGCCTTGCTAGGGCAAGGGGAGGCGCCTGCTGCTTTCATATTCTCAATCACAGTATGGTTATGGTTTACATTGCTATTTGCAAATTTTGCAGAAGCGATGGCAGAAGGTCGTGGCAAAGCACAAGCGCAAGCATTACGAAAATCACGTCGTGAAATTCAGGCAAAAAAATTGTCTAAGCCTGATAAAAATTCAAAAACCAAGTTAATTCAATCAGTCAATTTACGTGTGGATGATATTGTTTTAGTTGAATCAGGTGATTTCATTCCAAGCGATGGTGAGGTAATAGAGGGCGTTGCATTAGTTAATGAAAGTGCAATCACTGGGGAAAGTGCACCGGTGATCAGAGAAAGTGGTGGTGATCGTAGTGCAGTAACAGGTGGCACACAAGTTATTTCAGATTGGCTGATAATGCGGGTTACAGCCAATCCAGGTGAAACTTTTTTAGATCGAATGATTGCCATGGTGGAAGGCGCAAAACGTCAAAAAACACCAAATGAACTTGCCTTGACGATTCTTTTGGCGGCGTTGACTATGGTTTTTTTATTGGTATGTGCCACATTATTGCCTTTTTCTATTTATAGCAATGTGGCGGCAGGTACAGGTAAAGTGGTGACGATTACTGTGTTGGTAGCTCTATTTGTTTGTCTTGCGCCAACTACGATTGGCGGTTTACTTTCTGCCATTGGCATTGCTGGTATGGATAGAATGATTCAAGCCAATGTGATTGCAATGTCAGGTCGAGCTGTTGAGGCGGCGGGTGATATCGATATTTTATTGTTAGATAAAACGGGCACTATCACGCTCGGCAATCGACAAGCGGCTGAGTTTATTCCAGCTGAGGGTATCAGTATAGAAACTTTTGCAGATGCTGCACAACTTGCTTCACTTGCAGATGAAACGCCAGAGGGACGCAGTATTGTAGTATTAGCAAAAGAAAAGTATGGATTGCGTGGCAGAGATATTGCTGAATTGAGCGCCACATTCGTTCCATTTACGGCACAAACCAGAATGAGTGGCGCGAATTTACCTGGCAGACAAATTCGCAAAGGTGCTGCTGAAGCGGTTGAAATTTATGTTAAGCAAAGAGGTGGTACTTTTCCTGACTCTGTCAAAAAGAGTGTCGAGATGATTTCACGAAAAGGTGGAACACCACTGGTTGTCGCTGAAGGTGAAAATACATTAGGTGTTATTTATCTTAAAGATATCGTGAAAGGTGGAATTCGCGAACGCTTTGCTGCATTAAGGCAAATGGGGATTCGCACCATTATGGTAACAGGTGATAATCCTTTGACTGCAGCTGCTATTGCGGCAGAGGCAGGCGTTGATGATTTTCTTGCTAATGCAAAACCTGAAGACAAGCTTAAACTGATTCGCCGTCTGCAAGCAGAAGGTCATTTAGTCGCAATGACCGGTGATGGCACTAATGATGCACCTGCGTTAGCACAGGCAGATGTAGCCGTTGCAATGAACACAGGCACTCAAGAAGCAAAAGAAGCGGGAAATTTAGTTGATCTTGATTCTAATCCTACCAAGCTAATTGAAGTAGTTGAAATTGGAAAACAATTGTTAATGACGCGTGGAGCGTTAACTACTTTTAGTATTGCCAATGATGTAGCAAAATACTTTGCGATCTTGCCTGCTGCATTTGCAGCAACTTACCCTGCGCTAAATACTTTAAATATTATGCACTTGGCTACATCACAAAGCGCTATTTTGTCTGCAGTGATATTTAATGCACTGATTATTATTTTTCTTATCCCACTTGCTTTGCGCGGTGTTTCATATCAAAGGCTTTCTGCAGTGCTGCTGCTTAGGAATAACGTTATTATCTATGGGTTGGGAGGGTTGTTGATTCCATTTGTAGGAATAAAAATCATTGATTTGATCTTAATGGGTTTGGGTTTGACATAGGAAAAAACATGTTGGTAAAAGCAATCAAGAAAATAAAAACAGCACTGATTATGTTGATGTTGTTTACCGTGCTAACAGGATTAATTTATCCCGCAGTGGTTACTTGTCTCGCACAGCTTTTTTTCCCATGGCAAGCGAATGGAAGTTTTATTGAAAGCAACGGTAAAATGGTAGGATCGCTGTTGATTGGACAATCTTTTGCAAATCCTAAATATTTTTATGGAAGGCCGTCAGCAACAACGCCATTTCCTTTTAATGCAGAAAGCTCATCAGGATCGAATCTTGGGCCTTCTAATCCTGATTTTCTAACTACTGTGAAGACTCGCGTGGCTAATCTGCAGAAAGAAAATTCAGGAGTTCATCAATTAATCCCAGTCGATTTAGTTGCTGCATCTGGCAGCGGTTTGGATCCTGAAATTAGTCCGCTGGCTGCATTTTATCAAGTTCCGCGGATCGCTAAGATTCGAAGGATGACAGAAGACAGCATTAGAAAATTAGTGTCAGATTCAATACAAAACAGGACATTAGGAATTTTAGGTGAGCCAAGAGTGAATGTTTTACAGTTGAATCTTGCATTAGATAATTTAAAAAAATAGTAAGGATTAATCATGAAAGAACATCGTCCCAATCCTGAAGCATTACTCGAGCGTGTACAAGAAGAAGAGCGTCAAGAACAGCGCGGCAAGCTTAAAATTTATCTTGGCGCAGCACCTGGCGTGGGTAAAACATATGCCATGTTACAAGATGCACTTGCTAAGCGCACACAAGGATTAGATGTTGTGGTTGGTGTTGTAGAATCTCACGGTCGAAATGAAATTTTGTCGATGTTAAAAGACATTGAAATCTTGCCGAAAAAAGCAGTGGAATATCGCGATAAACAATTGACTGAATTTGATCTTGGTGCGGCGTTGAAGCGAAACCCTGGATTAATTTTGATGGATGAGATGGCGCATACTAATGTTCATGGCTTGATGCATCCAAAAAGATGGCAGGATATTAAGGAACTTCTTGATCGAGGAATTGATGTTTATACGACGTTAAATGTCCAGCATATTGAAAGCCTTAATGATATTGTTTCACAGATTATTCATGCACCGATTAAAGAAACAGTTCCTGATTCAATGCTTGAGCTCGCAGATACGATTGAGCTTGTGGATTTGCCACCTGAAGATCTCTTGAAGCGTTTGAATGAAGGAAAGGTTTATTTTCCTGCGCAAGCCGTCATTGCCAAAGAGCGTTTTTTTCGCAAAGGTAACTTGATTGCATTGCGAGAATTAGCGCTGCGCGTCATGGCCGAACTTGTCAATGTCCAGGTTTTATTATATCGCCAAGGTTTGGGCATAAGACACATTTGGCCGACGAAAGAAAAAATTTTAGTTTGCGTTGGACCTGGATATGAATCTACTAAACTGATACGTACGGCACGCCGACTAGCAACTAGTTTGCAGGCAGAGTGGATGGCAGTTTATGTCGAGACACCTAACTTACAATTATCTGAAGATAAACATAATAGTGCTATTTCAAATTTGCGCTTGGCAGAGCAGTTAGGAGCAGATACTAGAATTTTAACTGGTTTTGATGTCGCAAAAGAAATAATGAATTTTGCCCGCGAGCAAAATGTAACGCAAGTGGTAGTATGGAATCGCATTCGGCCTTATTGGAGAACTTGGTTTTTTAAAAGCTTGGCTGATGAAATAATTCGTCAAAGTGGTGAAGTTGATGTGTACATCGTAACGGGTGAAAGAGAGGGCGCTAAAATTCCAAAGCCTGTTACAACACCAGAAAAAAATACGATCTCTTGGAAAATTTATGGAGTGGCACTAGGTATTGTAGGTATTAGTACTTTAATTAATTTAGTGCTCTATCCTTATTTGCACGGTAGCAACTTGATCATGGTGTATTTGTTAGGTGTCACCATTATTGCTTTATTTGGTCGGATGGGGCCATCTATCCTGGCTTCCGTGCTAAGTGTGCTAGCCTATGGTTTTTTATTTACGCCGCCATTTTTTACTTTTGCGATTACGGAAATTCAATATATTTTTACACTGCTAGTAATGCTAGTGGTAGCACAAACTATTAGTCATTTAACTATTCTCACACGTCGTCATTCAGAAGCAGCCCGCTTTGCGGGACAACGTACTGCTACGCTGCTCTCCCTTAGCCGGCAACTTGCAAGCACACGTGGTGTTGATAAATTACTTGAAATTGCTAGTCGCTATGCGGCGGAAGTTTTTGATAGCGATGTCTTGATTTTATTACCTGAGAGTGGTCATCTGACGATTCGTGCCAGTTATGGAAAAGAAGAAAAATTAAATGAAAAAGAGCAAGGTGTTGCCCAATGGGTCTTTGATTTAGGGCAGATGGCAGGTCTTGGTACTGATACGCTTTCATTTTCAGATTCAATCTATGTACCCTTGTTGGCATCACAAGGTTCAATCGGTGTTTTGCGAGTCAAACCTATTCAATCGAAACATTTATTCACACCCGATCAAACCCATCTTTTAGAAGCTTGCGCTAATCAAATAGCATTAGCTTTGGAAGTGGATCGCTTGCAAGATAAGATGAAAAAATCAGAATTGCTAAGCGAGGGCAATCGTGCTCGTCGTGCATTGCTTGAATCAGTTTCACATAATCTTCGCACTCCTTTGGTTGCGGTGATGGGTGCAGCCAGTACTCTGATGGAGATGGGAAGCGAGTTGGATGCAGCCAAAATTAAAAAACTAGGAAAAAATATTTATGTTGAATTGGAGCAGTTAAATCGTTTGCTCAATAATCTTTTGCAAATGACTTATTTGGAGGGAGATGAAGTTAAATTGCAAAAGCAACTTTGTTCGTTAAAAGATATTATTAATTTAGTGATTACTACCTCTAGTAAAAAGATAGGTAAAAAACCAATCAATGTACATTTGCCACCAAATCTTCCAGAAATACCTTTAGATAAAATTCTCATCGAAGAAGTGTTTATTAACTTACTTGATAATGCAATAAAATTTACCCCTGCAAATTCACCCATAGAAATTATCGCGCAATTGGAAGCTACACAAGTTGTGGTGAGTATAGAAGATTGTGGCCCTGGTATTGTCATGGATGAAGTCAATAAACTCTTTGAGAAGTTTTATCGCGGACGTATGTTAACCAGTGAAAGAGGAATGGGATTAGGGTTAGCGATTTGTCGCGGTATCATTAGAGCACACGGTGGCAAAATTTGGGCTGAAAATTGCAAAGAGGGTGGTGCAGCTTTTCGTTTTACGTTGCCATTATCGAGTACAAGCAACTGAAGGAAATTTTTTATCAATTTACCTAGCTCTGCTGGCTTGGCGATGGTGTTGGGTTACTACTAGGTATGTTACTCACCACTGGCGGCGTATCATCAAAAAAACTAGCGAAAGCATCGGTCAGAGGCGTGGATGGTTTTTCTTCTTTTTTTTCACAACCAAATATTTTCGACAATTCATCAGCAGAAAATAACCAATTTAATTCTAATCGTTTTTTATTTAATTCTTCATTAAAGCGGTTCCTACACCCTGCAGTATAACGATAGTAGTAAATGTTGATTCGTGGAGCTACTTTATAGTTATTTTTTATTAATATATCGGTGATCTTGTTCAAGTCAGATAAAAGTTTTTCCAGCGATTTCTCTTCGGTCTTATTTAATCCAAATGGCCACGAAGCATCGTGAGTGGTCGCTATCATTTCAAAAAAACTTAAGCTAAAAAACGCTGGGTCCCAGGGTAATGGCGTTGGTTGAATTCGTTGGATAAAGGTATTTAAATTAAGTTTTAATGAATGATACCATTCTGCAGAGTTGCCTAGTTTCTTCAAGCTTGCTTCTAGCGTCTCTGGTTTCAGATGGGACCGTGTTTCGGATTCAAAAGTATTGTAAGTACTATGTGCAAAAAAATCGGGTCCTCGTTTTGTGCTGGACATAATCTATTCTCTTTATGATTTTAATTAACTTGAGATGATATTCTAATTAACAAACCTTAAGGAAGTCTTAAAGATTACGAATTTCTTTATGCCGAAAACAAGTCACCATATGATCATTCACCATCCCAGCAGCTTGCATGAAAGCATAGCAAATGGTTGTGCCAACAAATTTAAATCCCTTTTTTTGCAATGCCTTGCTTAGTGTATCTGATTCGGCTGTGTGTGCAGGTATTTGGCTTTTATCCTTCCATTTATTAATCATGGGTTTGCCAGCTACAAATTGCCAAATGAATTTATCAAAAGAACCAAATTCTTTTTGTACTTCAAGAAAGAGTTTGGCATTGCTGATGGTCGAAACAATTTTCGATTGATTGCGGATGATGCCCGCATCTTTTAGCAGCACTGCAATTTTTTTGTCGCTATATTCAGCAATTTTCTTGGCATCAAAATGATCAAATGCTTTTGCAAAATTTTCGCGTTTGTTCAAGATGGTTGACCAACTTAACCCAGCTTGAAAAGCATCGAGGACAAGGTATTCAAATAACAGGCTATCATCATGCACTGGGACTCCCCATTCGGTATCATGATAAGCCATCATTTTTTCACTGGATAAACACCACGAACAACGGTTTTTCATCTCAACTATTCCAAATACAAATAAAATCAGTGGGTTATATTAACACAACTTCTTTCAGCTAGTCATCTATACTGAAGTAAAGCGTCCTTAAGAGTAGCCTAAGGGGTCAGGCATGAATTTACGACATCCTATCGAATTAGTGATCACGGATAAATATCAAAAACAGCTGTTGAATGAACAAGCTGCTATCGATTTTAACACTGCAAAAGATTATGCCACTAATAAAAAATCAATTGTTATGCGTTACAAAGATGGCAAATGCTATTTAGTGAATCCATTTGATGATTTAGATCAGTTGAGTGGGGATGTGGGTGATTATAGTTTTTATCACTGCCCGGAAATTAATGATTACATGGAAAGGCGATTGATCAGACCTATTGTTGATGTTTCAGCAAGAGATGATTTAATCGTATTTAACAGTACTATTATCTGGAGGATGGCATCCAATGCGGTTGCAGATAAAATTGATGTAGATTCTAATTTTGGTCTTCGAGATATTTTAGAAAATCCAGTGAATGTTTGGAATGCAACCGCGCAAATTGGTTTTCCACTTATCTATGGTCTTGCAACTGGCATTGTCCGTGCGATAGCTGCTGTTAATTCATTTGAAAAACAACATGGCCGTCCGATGACTGAAATTGAAAAAAAGGCAGCTTATAAAGATTGCGCAGCTTATAGCGCGAAAACAGTCATTGCATCGGGTGCAGGCGAGCTGGGTTATTTTATCGGCCAGTGTGTTATTACTATTTGTTCTATGAGCCCATTTAGTGCATGGATCCCTGCTACGCTTGCAATTGGTTGTGGCTTGCTGCGCGGAATTTTTTCGATTGTTAATCAAATTGCAGAAGAAAAACAAAAGTTTGGTGAAGTCAGAAGTTCATACATGGATTTACGCAAAACATTTTTTAATAATTTTGTCGGTGGCTCGATAGGATTGCTAGTAGGTTATATTCCTTTCGTGCCCTTGTTAGCAACAGCAGTCATCAAACCAGTGGCACAAATTGTTGGTAGTATTTTAACAGTCGCAGCTGCTTATATTTCGAATAAAATAACGAGGTATTTTGCGCCTTTGGTTGCAGAGCGCGCTGATTTTTTATGGGGTGGGATGAGTTCCTTTTTTAAGAAAGACGTGCCGGGTGAAATTGAGTTGCAACCGCTTAAAATGAGAAGGGATGCGGTAGTTGATGTTGCTAAAGCTCCACTGCCACCTGTTGTTTCCTCTGTTATGCTCCGTCCTGCTAGAAAAAAAGGTGGTTAGGTAAATAATGGTACAGCTTTCCTTCTTAATTTGTTTATAAAATAACCAATGTATTGCCTACTGTAAAATTTAAATTGCTGCATTTTCTTAATAATCTTATGTTTTTATTGTATGATGCTCAGACTCAATGATTTGATAAATCAATAATTCAGAAACATCGGAAGAAAAATGGCAGATAGTAGGATCCAAATAAAATTTCCGCCTGACTTTTCGTCAGTAAAAGAAACACTTCGAATATTGAAATATTTGGAATTAGCAAATATTGATGAGGATGAAAGAATATTTGTTTTGCTGCTTCAAGAATTGGAAGATTTGCGACTTGCAACTAGAACTAGAGCAAAAGAAGAGGTTGGAGGAGAAAAAGACAAAGAATATACGGCGATGAAAACTATTATTTTCAATTCGTCAGGTGCTGATCTTATTCGTCAATGCAAAGATAATAAAGTAGATAAAGTATTACGTAGCAAAAGTAGAAACCGCTTACTTACAATCCTTAGAAATTACCCACAAGCAGCTGCTTATCAGTCTGAATCATTGAGCGAATCAGAGAGTAAACAAAATCAAGTTCCATCTTCAATAAAATACATGGGATGGGCTAGTACTTTTATGGGTCTTGTTACGGGCGAATTAGCTAGTATCTTTCGAGTTCTCAAAGTCGTACAAGGAACATGGGTCCTAGATTTGTTACGGATTGCTTCCTGGATTTTTTATGGCGGCAAGGCCTTCGCATCTTTTTTTAGAACTATGTGGGATCTAAGAATAAGGGCTAAATCACAAGTACAAGCGCAGCGACAGCCTCATGAGTATTTTAAAACTAATGTATCCAGTGCAATTGCCAACTTGTTAGTGACAGTCTTGAATGCAATGACAGCGGCATTATTGATTTCCAGCTTTTTTAGTTTATGGGTTGTGCCTGCAGGATGGGCATTGTCAATAGGTGCCGTTGGAACATTAGTTGAATGGCTTGGAAATCATTGTATTCATGCATGGCGTGCGTGGAAAGAATCAAATGAGGTCATTGCATTAAACAAAATTTATCCGCGTGCAATTACTAGTGAGCGAGTAGATAAAAAAGCGCTGCGAAGCAGAGAGGCCAATATTGATGCTGTCTGCTATTTATTCATGGTTGCTGGAATGGCGCTCATGGCCGCTGCATGCTTTACTGTCACACCGGTATTTCCGTTGTTCGCCACTGTTTTACCTATGACTGATCTGACAGCAGCGGCTATTGGTTGTATGATAATTTCAGCACAAAAGCCAATTTTCTACATATTACACGGGATTGGTAGTGGCGTGATATTTCTTGGTAAAAAATTATGTTGTTGCATAACTTTTAGCGAGGATCATCAGAGCGAAGGTCAGCCTACCCTATCCCCTGGAGGAACAACAGTAAGGCTGATGCGATCTGGGGATTTTGTTCCTGCATCGCCTTCTCCAACTCCTTCTCCAACGCCTTCTCCTAAGGAGGTATTTCTTCGCCGCAATAGTGGTCTTTTAAGTGAGGTTAAGCGAGATGTAGCTGGCAAATCACAAGGTCATTCAGGAAATACTGCAATTTTAATGCCTCGCTCTCCTGGTGTTGGTCTAGGGTTCTCTGCTGCGCCTGTTGACTCAGTGCTGCATTCCACGCAACCAGCTTCGCGTCCACGACCACGACGTAGTGCTAGTTTCTCTGGCAAAGCATGTTAAAAAAATAGAAATATTAGTGCGGCAAATTGAGATGTTTTTCCCGCACAGCAGCTCAGTTTTGCAGTTCGGTCCCGCAGTCCAACAAGGATTACTCATTATTGAGTTAAGCACATTGCTGTGATGGAGTAACCGCTAAGGTAGCATCCGAAACCATTTGCACTGGCGGCGCTGCTGCCAATATAGACAAGCGTCTATGCGGGCTTAAAGGCGCTACTGCTTTCTCTTCCGGCAAAGTAACATCCAAGCCTTGTATTGGTAATGATTTATTTTTTGGATTATCAAGATTTTCAATAGGTAATTTCCCATCAGCGAGCGAAGTCAAAAAATCCTTCCAAGCATCTACTGTATCTTTATGATCATTAAAGAGAGAGGTTAAAAATTCTCTGCGCGTTGTTCCTTCTGCTCCAAAAGCCCATGATTTGTTTAGAGGGTCAACGTCCCATTCTTTTAAAATGATATCTACTAAAAATTGATAAGCCGGCAAACCTACTGCCGCTTTTGCATCAAGTAGATTGAATACTTGTTTTGTGAAGTCAAATAGGAATAAAGTCATGTACTCTGGATTTTTTTTGCTTCTAATACTATCTAAGCAATCAGCAACATAAGCTGCAATATTTTCTTTTTTACCCCTACAGATTATCGCATAATAAGCCAGTATTTCAGCGTAATCAGCATGCATTTGCCATTCAGATAGTAATGTATTAACAAGATGATTGTGAGTGGAGCTCACACAAAAAGTTTTAGGGCTTAATAATTTGATAGCTTGCTTAGTAAAATCAACTAGGTAGGGATTATTTTCTGCTTGTTCTTTTCCCGTCCGCATGTTTTTCAATCGCATAGCCAGATAAGTAATAACAAAAGTGCTGTCGTGACCACAAGCTTTTAAGAAGTAAGGGTACACTTCAGAATAAGCATCGGGTTTTTTAATTGTAGCGAGTGCTTTAGATTCTGTTTTTTCTACGCTTTTATTTTCTTTGGATTTTTTAGCAGTGAAAGATGGTAAATTTGAAAATAATTTCATTGCTTCTGTTAGTTGAGTATAGGCATGTAATGTTTGTTCTGTTAGGCGCTTCTTGGCTGCAGAGAGTGTGCTCGCTCTTCCTCCCATAGTTATGCCATCATCCTCCTTATGATTAAGATTAATCTCAGGATTATACGCTAAAAGAAAACGAACTATCTCTGAGTAGGTACTTTTCCCTTCCGATTCAGAATAAAACGCGATAAAAAGTGCTTGCTCAAGGGGATAGCCATGATCAGCTAATTTGCTAAGTGTTGTCAGGTCACGATTTAATACTGAGTGGGAAGGCATCGTGAGATATAGCCAAGTATCATTCGCTTTTTCATCGCGTGGAACGCATGTTCTGCCAACCTGGAAATTCAGTTGTAAAGTAGGCATTTGGGCTGCCTGTGACCTGGCTGCATTTCTTTTTTTGTATCTCTCATTCAGAGAAAAAATAATCTCGAGTTCTGCACATTTTTCTGTTGGTTTTAATTTGTCAGAGTTAACCGTACTATGAAGTAACTTATCTATGTTTGCTGGCATGTCTATTTTTCCTGTTAGCGAATTTTTCTTGTTGTTGATGGAGCAGCCATGCTGCTTGTTTGTTCAAACAAATGCGTAATTTGTTTCAAATGTGCTTGATCAATGTTTTCACGCGCTAACAGTAATGCGCCAAGATAGTCATTAATATATTTATCTTTAGGCAAATGACCATTCGCAACATCAATATCCAGCGATTGAAATAATTGATTCAATTCCTGATTTGCCGATTGCAATGTAATTTTCGCTTTTTTGCAAAGCAGAGCAAATAAGATAATGGCGGTGTAAATGCCACAATCATTGTCATCTTTACTTTGTGGAATATTGTGATATTTAGAAGGATGAATTATTTTATAGTCAGCTAAAGGTTCAAGAGTGTCTCTTGCCTCGCGGACTCTTTGGAATATTTCTTTTTCATCGTTATATCTATTTCCGGCAGGGTCTACAATATAAATCTCTTCATTTTCTTCTGTTGTATCTATGAAGCCAGCTAATGCGTGACCTCCCCCAGCGCTGGGAGGAACGAAAAGAATATATTTAGCAGATCTTTGCATGACAGGGTCAAGCAGTTGCTCGTGAAGAACCCAGTTTTTTCCAGGCTCTCCTGGTCCAGTAAAGGCAAAGGTGAAGTTATCGAAGCCAAATGAAGCTGCCATCGCTTTTACACTACAGAAAATATCATAAGCTTGAAATCCTTCGCCTTTACTTTTTACGCGAAAATCTTTTACTAATGCTTGTTGGGCATCTTTCGATAAAGTAAAAAATTGTTCAAAATAGTTTGTGGCAGGACGCACAGGTTTTGATTTTTGCTCTTCAGGAGAAGTAATGGCGAGCGTTCTTTTGAATTCTTTAGCGCTAGAGCCAAATGCTACTGCTGCATAAATGGGACTGCTTGTTGCTGCTGCTATTTGATGCGGTGATTTTGCATCCAGAAGCTGTCTATTTTCTGCTTTCTTAGTGTCTAATGCGATAGCATTTTGTTGCATTCTTATTGAGGGTAAGTTTTTTCTGAATAGTGGCTTAAGAAATTGATCTAGCTCTGCTGCTGTTTTGAAAAATCCATTTTCATGTGTATTATAAGCTTGCCATGCCACTAATAATCCATCAATGAATTCTTGCTCAGCAGCTTTATCAGGTCCATATTCATTCGCAAGTATATCAAAGATTTCATTGGTAAAAAGAACTAAGAATGGGCAATCTTTTTCCTGTTTATTTTTTAGGTGAATATTAGCTAAGCATTGAGCTAAGTACTGTAAAACAGAAGAGTGATCAGTATTCCATGCAACTGCAAATTGAGTCATTACTTTTATATAGAGTTGCTCTGTTCCCTGTTTTGGTTCTTTAGACTCTTTAGCATCACCAAGAGACTCGCTCTTTGCTGCATCAGGAAACGCTGTTGAAAATAAGTCTGTCACTTCACGTAATTGCATATTAGCAGAATAGATTTTTGGATGAGATCTTTTCAATAAAGATTCTGTAGTGAGGCCGAGCACACTGTAATTAAAGTCAAGATTCTCGAGTGCTAGTAAGCGACGAACTAGGGCTAGATGTGGACCGCGTGCTGCAATATGCAGTGGTTGTGATGCATCAAAACCGCCCTCTTCAATTAACAACATAACTACTGCTAAGTGGCTATCACCATAATAGGCTGCAGCGGAAGCAAGAGTAAGATCTATTTTCAATCCAGGATGGGCGATTTTTTTATATTCTTTATTGAGACTATACAAATCATCTTCTCCAGATTCAGTAAGGCCCTGAATTGTCGCACTATCTGCAAAAATTTCTTTGATGATTTTATATTTTTCGTCAGGAGTTAATTTTTCATCTGTGATGATGCTAAATGCATAAACATCTAAATCGGACATAGTTTTTTCTCGTTTATTAAGGTGAGCAAATGCGAGGGATCCTAACATAAATGCTAAGGCTAAAAAAGATTGATTTTATCAGTTGCTACTGCTTGTTGAATTTGCTCGATGGCTGCTTTATAGCCAATTTGTATTAACTTTTCATCATGCTTGCTAGTAAAAGTGAACATGCTAAATCCAGTCAATTCAGGAATAATCAAAACATCTGCTTCTAAACCATTTATTTTAGTACGGGCTGATGAACCTAGTAGCAATGATTTCATTAGCATTTCTAAAAAAGGAGGAAAAGAATATTTTTCCTGACCCCAGCCAATCTTTGTCTTCAGTGTTTTTAAAAAGGTCAAGTTTGGTGGAAAAGAATACTCTTGCGCATCGATGGAATCACCGCAAATATCAATGGCAAAAATCGTGCTGTTAGCCCCCAATTTGTTGCGCATAATATCAACGGGTAAATTATTTAATATACCACCATCAATATGCACATCACCGTCAATCACCATAGGAGGAATTAATCCTGGTATTGCAATACTTGCACGGATTTTTTCCCACAGAAGGCCGTTGGTATGCACTGCTTCAGAATGATTGGCTAAATTACATGAAACACAAAAGAATGGCAGCCATAAATTTTCGATCCTTACTTTATCAAATGTTTCTTGCAGCAAAAATGTAATTGCTTCACTGTCAAATACTGAAATGGATGGCCAGGTTAAATTTTTCCAGGAGACTCCTCGTCTTGCTTGAGCGAGTAAAGGAGTGAACAATTGGCAAAGTTCATCAATATTTTGAGTTACCGCATAGAGCCCACCAATGATAGAACCCATGCTGGTACCGCCAACGCAATCAATAGGTATTTTTTTCTCAAGCAATGCTTTAATTGCACCGACATGTGCCCATCCTTTGCCACCTCCACCGCTAAAAACTACGCCCACCGCTTTGCCACTAATAAAGCGGAATAATCGTTGATAGTCAGCAGTATTATTTTTTCGTACGTGATGGTGGAGAGTGAATTTTGCTTGATTTAACCAGGCTGAGGTTTTTTTCGGTCGTGATAAATGATTAGGTTGCAGTAAGATTAAATTTAACTGCACTTTAAGAGAAAAATAACCGCGATTTATTTCTCCAAGAATAAACGAGTCTAAAAAGGGTGTGCTATCACCATCTACAATGACATAAGCTTTATTGATCTTGAGCAAACAATAATGTGTTAACTCTGAATGAATTCCATCAGGCAAATACAAAATAATTTTTTTATTTTTTTCAATATTTTTTACTGTATCGATAAAAGAAATAGCATGCGAATTAGTTTTAATGTCGCTTTCACAGATCAATGCTAAATCTTCCGATGAATTGGCTAATAACTTCAGATTTTCTTTAAAATCTGTTAAATCTAAGTGGTCGTGAGCGGGCAGTAATACAATATATTGTTGTGCTTGCTCCGCTGATAAAAAATGCAGAATTTCTCTAGATCGATTAATTAAAGGATTAATGCTTTCAAAAACAATCTCTGGATGTTTAAGGCAGAGATCTTTAAATGTTTGATTAGAAAGCTTGAATAAAATCGAATCTTGCTCAGCCTGAATAGTGAGTGTTCGAGGTTCGTTGGAAAGGGTTCCCAATTCACCGACTGTTTCTCCTGGTTCAATGGTGCCTACTACTCGATTAGCTAAATTGGCGGCTTCTAAAATGGCGCAAAGGCGACCGGAAATTAAAATATAGAGTGAATCTGATAAATCACCTTGGTGAAACAGAATGTCTTTTTCTTTAAGGTGCACAGGCTCAAAAAGGGTAAGTAATGACTGACACTCTTCGTTGCTTAAGGAAGCAAAGAGTTTACAATTTCTCACCAATCTTAATAGATTATCATCCATGATTTTAGGTATCATATTAATTCAATTCATAGTAATTACTTTTTGCGAGTTATACAAGGAGCTAGTGTGATAGGATTGCGGGTTCTGAATGCTTATAATCGTTTTCTTGCGCAACTTGGTCAAAAAGGAATTTTTCCAGACACTCCTTATCCTGATATTTACACGGTATTTCCAGGCGCAAAAATTCTCGAGGATAATTATCCAGTCATCTTGGAAGAATATAACCATTTTATTAATTCCGATAAAAAACAACTTAGCATGACTGAAATCGGGCTTTATGGTGGCAATACTGAAAATCTCTTACCCTGGAATAAACAGCAAAACTCCACTGATGAGCCAAGTAATGATTTCAAATGGCACTCAACGTTTATCAAGGCTGGCAGCCAATTTATCGATGCTAATGCTAGATTTTACCCAAAAACAATTGCGCTAATTAAGGAGATTCCAGAAATTTATAATGTGTTTTTTTCTTCAATTGGACCTCATACCCATATTGCACCTCATTATGGCTATACAAAAGCTTTTTTACGCTATCATTTAGGTATTATCATACCTCAGGGTCGGCAATGTTATTTGCAGGTTGATGGTATTAAATACTATTGGGAAGCTGGAAAGAGTGTTGTATTTGATGATATGTATCTGCACTCTGCATTTAATGGATCGAGTGAAGTAAGGACCATATTATATATCGATTTTTTAAGGCCGCTGCCATTTCCTTATCATTTTATCAATCAGCAACTAGTGAAAATGATGTATAGAAGCAGCAAAGCAAAAGATATTCTCAAAATAATTAAGTAAAACAATGCTAAACATCAACAAAATAGCACCCAAATCTACGTATTTTGCGCATTTCAGGCTATAATTATGGGTATATCTATAATTAATTTGCGCAAAAAGGGGAGAGCTATTCTATGTTTAGAGGGGACTGCAAAGAAACCACGGTCAATCAAGATTTATTCAATCGAAAGTATAAAATTCAAAAAGAGGAAGGGGATGCTGCTGTTGAATATAAGGAAGTCAATGCATCTGCTTTTACCATCGTAGGAAGAGATGATGGCCCACAAAAAGATGCTTTCATTTGCTCGCCACTACCATATTCCCTATCAGATAACCAAGATGCTATTCAAGGATTATTTCAAACGGGGTTTAGCACCATAGATCAAGAGCTTGCCCACTTCGGAGATAATGATGCAGGCGCTATTGGGATTATTGGATTTTATGCTCATCAAAACAAAAACTTAAGTCTCGCTCAGTTAGGCGATGGTGTTGCTTTTTTAGTGATCCGGGTGATATCAACTGGGGAAGTGCTTTTTGCTACGCAGTTAAATGAAATAAGCGATTCTTTGGGTCAGCGTATTTTTGGATTTGCTAGTGACAAGGAGAGCAAAGGCAAAACTTGTACCCCCTATACATATCATTACTCTTTGAATATTCCAGATAATTGTGAAGCCGTGCTTGGAGTAGCTACTCTTGGAGTATCAGAACATTTTGTTCTTGAAGATATTGAAAGAATTTTTCGGGAGAATCCGCATGAGGGGTTAGCCTCCATTGCACAACAAATTGTTGCAGATAAGCTGGGTCCAGGCACCATTTCCAATGCTTCAATTTTGTTAGCAGTGCTGGATCAATCGCTGCAAATGGGATTATTTGATGGTCGTGCTGAGGATGGTGCCAGAGTTTCTAATTATTTAGCACGTCATTCTTTGCGTATCCTTGATAACCTGATTGATCAGAATAAAAAATGGCAACAACCACTCACAGCCGATGAAAAAAAATCGATAGCAACAAAATCACAATCAAGAAAAATAGAACAGCTTGCAGGGCTTAGATATACGCATTACGTGAGTGATAATAAGCCTAGTGTTGCTACTGCTAATATGATTGCTACTCTTAAAAAGAAATTTGAGGAGGATCTTTTTAAATTTGACGAATTACATTTGTTTCATAATAACTCGCGGATTATTGTTGAAAGAGCAGGGCAAGATGATTATGTTTGCCGGCAAGAGATAGTATACAAAGCTGCAAAATTGCAGCCAAGTGGTGGTTATGCCGAACAATTTCCAATCGAATTTGAACTTGTGAAGACAACCGCTTCATCTGGTTTAGTGCAAGCTTGTTATTGTTTGAATAGTGTAGGCACGACGTTTCTTGGCAGTGATCGTTTGGGATCTCCTGAGCAGTTAGGCGCATTTTTTAAAAGAGAAAATATGGCTAGGAATATTGCTGAATCGATGGCCTCTCTCAGTCGTGAACACAAGGGTTCACAAATGTGGCGTTGTTGTTTAACAGAGGATCAGGTGAGCGAAGTTAAGCAAACGGTAACTCATCGGGTAGGAGAAATAAAAGGTACTACAAAAACACCCGAAGCAATTTTAGCAGAAGTAACGTTTGCGCAAATAAGTGGGCATGCATTACCTTTTTTCTCTTATCTCGTTGCTTATGATGGTTCACTTTCTAAGGTTTATTCTCCTCTAGTGCAACAGTTACATAAGGCATTATTAGCGTATCGACAATTCTGTTTTAGTTATTCGATTGCAGAAAGATTAGTGGAAATTGAAAAGATCAGGAATTTAGTTAATCTTATCGAGCAATCAGATGATCAATTTTATAATCCTATGGCTGAAATTCGTAAAAACAGTATTAACTGGCAAAAAATAAAAAACATTTTCTCCAGTGAAGATGTTTTTTTGCGTTATTACGCTCCAGCTTTTTCACCCGATCCCTATGTTCCATCATTATTATTGACACCCAGTGCAGCGCTTAATGTTAAATCGCCATCAGGCTGGATGAGCCCTAAGATAGTAGTGCCGAGTGGGTTAGGAGTAGCGGCTGGTGTTATTCTTCCTCCTATTTTTTTGGCACCTGTGGCTGCTTTTGCTCCTTTACCTTTTGTTGCTACCATTATTATTAGTGGGATTAGTGGCACGTTGGGTGCAGTAGGACTCTTTCAAGGGCTCTCTTCAGATAAACGTTTTAAACTGCGAGTAGAAAAAGCGGCGCATGTATGTCCTGCTTTTGTTTCTCGTCAGGAGCAACCATTGACGATGAGTAGTGATCCAGCTTTGGCCGTGGAATCTGAAAGGAAGCGAGAATTTCGTTCTAGTTCAGGGATAACTCTAGAGTTAGGGGAAGTAAAGGCAGTGCGACGGTTCTCTACTTCAAAGTCAGGATTAGGACTTTTACCATCTCAATCAGAAAACAAAGCATCATCTGCTGTGGCAAATCCAGATATTATTCTTAATATTGATAAGGTTGACGCACCTCATTTGACAGGCAAGAAAGAGCGGCCGGGAGTTCAAAACCCATCGTTTTTGGCAGTGTCACGATCAATGCGGAGACCTTCTGTGTTTGAAGAGGTAAAACCAAAACCGCTGCCATTTACTCTTGATAAGCCATTATTGGAGCAATTCACTAAGCTCAAAACAGACGCAGACAAATCTAAAATGTTACTCAGTGAGTATAAAACGATTTTTAACGAAATTGAGGCTGGCGTGAAAGGCAATATGTTTGCAAACACAGCATTTCTTATGCAATTCGCAATTTTGCTATCGGATCGCTTTTTTTCAAAATTTATTGAGAAAAATCAATTAGTTCAGCCATTGATGCAACTAGTTTATGATGCCTGTGCTGGCAAAACTGAAGAGTACAGAGACAAGGCGATAGTCTATGTCTTGGATACGTCACCTTATTTCAATAATCTTCCAGGTATGGTATCATCAGCCAAACAAAATTCAGGCCCTGGGCGATGATGGGGCCAAAACTCTCCTTAAATTAACATAGGAAAATTTGTATGCAAGGTCGAATTAATTTTAATCTATTCAGCAAGAAAAATATGTTTTCAAATGCGAAAACTGTAAGTGAGCTTGATGCTGCTTATGATAAAAAGAGGGCTGACCTGATAACACTGCCACCATCGGTAACAGCAATAGATAAATTACAAGCAGTAGTTAAAGATTACAAAAGTAGGCTTAGTAGTCTCCAGTCATCGGGCGGGGACAGAGACAGACTTTCATCAGACAGGCTTCCTTTACTGGGTCGTCAGCGCGGCAACGGCGGGTCGGGTCGAGTTTAATCTAGAGCCGTGCTGTTGTCCCTGTATGTGTTAGGTAATTCGTAGAAGTTTAAATTTGATCTAACTAATATTGCATTCAATCGCTGGCTAACAATAGTTGAGAGAGTGGGCAACGCTTTTTTCTCTTAGCTTTATGTCTATGATGGAGTCGCCCTGCTGCTAGCAACATGCCATAATTAATTTACCAAGAACAAATATTCGGATAATGCGCAAAACAACTAAATTCTTCGATTCCATATGGATAAGTTGCATAAATCCATTTATCTTTACGCAGAGCACCCGTTGTAGTTATTTCTTCTGGCATAGGCTGCACAGAAAAAGTAAAAGAAGCAGTAGCCCCAAAATGTAAGAAATACGTACATTTTGAAATTTTTACTTTCGTTTCTCGTGAAGCCACTGATCCTATCCCATGTCCTGGTAGACTACTGACAGAATAAAATTCAATTCTAGCTTCATCTAATGCCAGCTTGGGATCAGCTACGTTAGGCTGGTCTGCGATTCTCCATCTAGCAGGTACGCTAAAAGTTAATGGATTAGTAGAAGTGACAACGATCTCGCTTCCCTCAAGACATTGATTGGCGAGTAATGTACCGCTAATGGTGCAGGCAGCAATGAATAACAGATAGGGAATGGTTTTTTTCATCCTCTGCGGTTACCCCTTGCGTTACTTTGAGGAATGTCATGACGCTTTTGTTTGCCACGATTTCTTGTTTCATCATCACTACTGCTAATAATATATTCTTCATGTTCGTCATTATGCTCAGTGTTGTTGGGTCTTGGTGTATTAACCAAATTGGATACAGCTTTTGAAACTCCTTTCTGTCTACCCCAAAGCCAAAGTCCAGTGCTACCTGCAAGCATCAGCGAGCCACTCGCATACTTAAATAAGGGGGTTGCAGCTGGTGCGAGTGGTATTGGTATTGCTAAGTAAGCTAAAAGAAGGGCACCAGCACCTAATAATGCTAGAACAGCGCCTATGAATTGCTTATAACCGTTAGATCTTCCTGGGGCATCATTTTCAGCATTGATTTTTAAAGCTTCATGTCGGCTTATTAAAGTAGAACGCCGTTCGGAAGTCTGATCAATAGCATGCGGTTTTTCAACATAACTATAAACCATATCTAATGTTATTTTTAATTGGTGTAACTCGGCAGAATTTTGACTAGGATTTATGCTTAATTGATTTATCTCTTCTTTTGCTTTTTCAAAAACAACATCTGCTGCATCAAGGAATTTTTTTTCAATGTCATTAGAAGGATTTAAAGCACCTCTTTTATTTTCTAGCAAGAATTTTAGCTTGTTGTTACTGTCGGTAGCAAGAAAAACTCGGTTTTTTGTTAGTACTCTTCTTGGAATAGGTATTTTTCTTTGATTTTCGTGCGGATGGATAGGTGAGAGGTTGGCGACAACTACTGCTTGAGCGCTATGATGTTCTTGTCCGTCATGATCGTTTGCTTCATCACCACTGCTAGCAGTCTGCTCATCCTCTCTTTCGTCATCACCCTCATCTCCGCCGTGAGCAGCATCATGATGATGAGTTGATGAGAGTATGCTGGCGACAACTATTGCTGCTGGATCTATAGGTGATCGTGGCAAGCTAAATTTTCTACCATCACTTCGTTGAGCGCTATGATGTTCTTGTCCGTCATGATCGTTTGCTTCATCGCCATTGCTAGCAGCTTGCTCCTCTATTTCATCATCACCTTCATGTTCATTTCCACTGTCAGAATAGTCGCGATCTTCATATTCTTGTGCACCATGACGATTTGCTTCATCAACACTGTCAGCAGCATGATCTGCAGGTTTTTCTTTTTCACCATCAGAAAGATTAGCCAAATTAGTAGATGATGCGGATAAAGCGATGGTAGCTCCTAAATGATGATGTTGTGATACTGATTCTGCAGCGCTCGCTGCATTAAATTCACATTCTTCACCATTCGGAGAAAGAAGGTGGTTATTCACTTGTTGTATTGTAGGAGCAATTCTTGCAGTTTGTGATTGGATTTTATTTCCATAAAGTTTCACGCCGCCGAGTATGGCTCCTCTTCCTCTTGCCCTGCTGGGAAGCGGCAGCGTCTTCTTGGCAGTAGTTGGGAAACCGGAGCCTGAATTTGGATACGTTTGTCGAGGGGGCGTGGCGGAACTGACTCCGTGTGGCAGTTTGTGGAACGTGTCCTCAGTAATGGGTGAATAATCTAAAGCGCCATTTTTTTGAGTAGGCGACAGGAAGGGGATAGGTGATCCTAGATTAATAAATGTAGCTGCTCTGACAGGAGATCCCACCCCTGATAAGTGAGTCTCATTGAGGGCCGGGGGAGTTCCAAATTTTGATGGGTGAGTCGATGCATAACTACTTGTTGTAACTCCTTGGATAGGAGATCCAACCTGTGAGAGGTGCTGCGATGGAGCACCACTTTGTGTGAATGCTGGGATAGCAGATCCGAACTTTGCTTGTTGTTGCGATGTAGTAAGAGCTTCTGTAGATGTTGCGATAGGAGATCCATACTGTGAGAAGTGTTGCGATAGAGCACTACGTAATGTAGATGTTGGGATAGCAGATCCAACCCCTACTAGTTGTTGCGATTCGGTAAGAGGTTCTGCAGGTCCTGTGATAGGAGATCCAAATTGTAATAAGTGCTGCAATGGAGCGCTACTTAATGTGGGTATTGGGATAGCAGATCCGAACCCTGTTAGTTGCTGCGATTCAGAAAGAGGTTCTGCAGATACCACGAGAAGAGAGCCAAGCTTTAATGAAGCCTCAGCATTTGCTGGAAGTGATGATGTATCACTAGGCGCATTTTCAGGTGCGCTATCCGATGCAGTAGCGCTTGCTCTGTCTAGCATGAGAGGAGCTTCAAGCTGTGATTGAGTATCGCTTGATATGGGTGTTGGGACGGGAGACCCGAACCCTACTAATGAAGCCTCTGGTTCAGCAGTATTTGCTGGAAGTGATGCGTCATCAAGTGCACTTTTAGGTACGCTATTCAATGTAGCAGCAGCGTCACTAACTGCATTCAATGGCAAAGGCGATCCCATTGATGTCGGATTTTCATCTACCCTATCTTCATGAGCGCCATTTTCTTGATCGTCTCTGCCGCTATCCATTGTATATGCTCCTAATTGCTTCAAATAGTAGGTTGAGATTCTAATTGGTGCATTGAGGGAGGTAAATAAAAATACCTCCCGTTTTTATCAAACTGGCCTAGCAACAGAAGCAGTTACCATGCAAGCTGCGGCTTTTTAGGTTCTTCTTTCTTTGGGTTCTCTTCTATTTTAGGCTGTGCTTTCTTTTTTGGGTCCAGCTTATTCATCTGTGTCTCAAAATAAGTTCTATGAGCAGCTAAACCAGTCAATGTGCTATTTTTACTAAAGGCATAAGCCTGATTAAGAAGTTTTGCAATGCCATATGGTCCCTGAGGAAAGCGCTCTATATTAGCGGTTCTTAGATCGTTAGCGCACGCAGAAAGGCTGCTTTCTTCCAGCGGCATTTTTGATGCTTTCATTTTCTCTTCTAAACTGCTTAGCTCTTGCCTCAGCTCTTCATTTGTATTTTGGTTTATGTAAAAGCAAATAAATTTAAAACGATATTCTTGCATTGCTTCTACATAAACTCGATTTTTGGGATCTGCCTGTGAAATAAGATCTCTCATTTCTTCGAGCACATTTATGGCGTTAGCGTTAAAAAGATTTTTAAACATAGTTTGAAAATAAATTTCAGTGTAAGGGTTTGGTGCTGCTTTTTTGCCAGGGGGCGCAGCCGACTGACTTGCTGCATCAAAAAATTGAGTGTTAGGGGCGGCAGGGGGGAAGCCTGTTTGACGAGGGAAAGCGGTTCCTTGTCCTCTTGTAGTGGCAGGGGCATTAGTTTTTTGTTCTTTTAGAACAGCAGAAACAACAGGCGTTTGCGGTGCAGCCGGTTGAGCGTTCAAGCTAAGACGTGCTATTGCTTGATGTGCTTTTAAGAGCTCTGCTGAAAGGGCTGCTGCTTCATTCTCTTTTCTAGTCAAATTTTCTTTTGCGGTTTCTAAGCGTGATTGCATTAGCTCTTCTTGTGCTTTTGATTTTTCTTCAGTTCTTCTGTTTTTTTCAGTTTCATCTGCTAATTTTGCTACTGCTTGATCTTTGGCGACGATAGATAATTCTCGTTTCGCAGTCATGTCTGAAAGATCTATTTTTACTACTGCAACTTCTTTTTTTAAGGTGTCTATTTCGAGAGCAGCGCTCCTTGCTGAAAGCTCAGCCTCCTTTTGTTTATTTGTCGCTTCTTGCAGAGCTTTTGTTTCGCGTTCTTTAGCTGCAGTTTTCTCACTCTCTAATGCTTTGCGTGCATTTTCGAGCTCCGTTTGGAGACTAGCGTTGGCTTTAGCAGCTGTTTCAAGCGCTGTCTTTTGTTCCGCAACTTGCGCCTGTAGAGCAAGTTTATCCTCTGCTGCTTTGCGTGCTTTTTCGAGCTCAGCTTGGAGGGTTGCGTTAGCTTTAGCAGCTTCATCAAGCGCAGTTTTTTGTTCTGTAGCTTTTGCCTCTAGAGCAAGTTTATCTGCTCCAAGGCCTTTCAGGGTCTCATCTTTCTTTTGTTGAGCTACGGTTGCTTCCGCATAGACTGTCCGAAATGTTTTTACTGGTACGTCAGTTTTAACAGCAGTTGCAATTAATGGGAGCACAATGTTTGATACTACCGGAATCAGGGTTGCTAAAGAGGAGGCTGCATCAACTTTACCGCATAGGCTTGTAGCTTCTTTAAGGTTAGTTGAGTATTTTGTAGTAATGATAGCTTTGGCCGCTGTTTTTAATCTCGTCGAGACAGGAAGTTTAGGGGCATCTTTGATTTCATTAGGCACTGAGCCTCGTCTATTATGCATATTAATCTCCTTGTTTGGTTTTAAGTGTGTGGGGTGCATTATAACGAGGAGTATCTTAATTACAAGATATTGATAGCTTAATATGGTTGTTTTTACCTCAGAACCATAAAAAGAGTAATCTTCCAAAGCGTTTATGTGATATAATTTTGCTCCATCTTGTCTTTACAGTAAATTTTGCTTTCGATATATCTTGTTGCGTCACAAAAATAATGATAAAAATATTTTTATAAAATTATAAAACGAGGAGTGGTTGGAGATGTCCCTGTCAGGAAAGTTATTATTAAAAGAAGTTGAACCAGGAAAAAAGACTGCTGATGTTGAATATACTAATGCTAACAAAGTAATAATTGTGGCGACGCTTTCCACAGCCGTGCTCGAAAATTTCAAAGATTTTTTTGACTATTTAGTACTAGCAAAAATGATTGCAAATCGCTCGCCAGCAGAATTGGTTACACATGGCATTGATATCTTAGGTGATGGCGATAGTGAGAAACACAAGAATCGAATGAGGACGATCATTGCATTATGTCGGATCGCAGAATCTGTGCATCCAGAAGTTGCAAGAGAGCTGGTGTTGTGGGCAGTCGAGCAGTTCAAGCTTATTTGTCCTGTGAAGGATAAAAAATCTTCGACTGGAGAAATGAAGGAAAGTAGACGATATGAAGCAGCATCAAAAACATTGCCATTACCCCCATCAATTCAAATGATTCGCAAGCAACTTGCGTTACTGAAAGCAAGTGCGCGATTTCAAAGTCTTGCTATGCGCGTTGGAGCGCGAGTGAAATCTCCGAATGCTAGCAATGCTCAAGTAACGCCACAGAAGACAAACGTCAGTGTAGAAAAATTTAGTCATTTTTTATCGGTAAGGTCAGGTGATATTTTAGATCAAGAAAATCGACAAGTACTGGCGAATGTGAATACTTTTGGAAAAGTACGCATCTGATCGACTGTAGCTCTCTGATTTTTGAGCTGATAGTGAGGCGATAGGGTGTAGTGTTGACTCCAGTATAATCATTAAAATACAACAAGTCTCTTTCAAGTTTATCAGCCCTGATTCTTCTTCTAACAGCTATAATTAAATTATGATACACGAGGAGTCATTCTATGGCAGATAAAACAGTAACGATTTGTTTGG
>Ga0206802_1064_pt2 | contig 26443 bp, 18 predicted proteins | sample Alteio_BWOrgCont_63_FD_152902 | JGI IMG/M metagenome (GOLD analysis project Ga0206802, IMG submission 152902) | Enriched cells from forest soil in Barre Woods Harvard Forest LTER site, Petersham, Massachusetts, United States -... | ecosystem: Environmental > Terrestrial > Soil > Temperate forest >... | reverse complement strand
ATCCAGGCGAAAAGTTCTGTCCCTTTGGTCAATTGCATTGGACTCATTCGCTGGCAGGAGGTCTCGCTGAGATTGCCAAGGCGCCGATCTTCACTCCGGCCAATCTAAGCAAGGACGCGATTACGGCACACAGCGCGGACCTGAAGATCGACGAGCAGGGTGCGATCGGCGGAACGGTGAAGATTTGACTGAACGGCCCGGAGGCGCTGCATTGGCGCCAGCTTAGTCTGACCGCAGACGAGGATGAGGTGCGGAAGCAGTTCAATGAATCTCTGCGCCAGGTGTTGCCGCAGGGAGTGACGGGTGAGGTGGATCACTTTGAAGGGTTGGATTCAAGCGCCATCGTCCTGTCTGCCGCGATCAAGGTTTCGGGGCCTCTGGGTACGGTCACAGGAAAGCGCATCCTGTTGCCGGCTTTCTTCTTTTCTTCATCGAGCTCAACCCAGTTCGTATCAGAGACCAACCGCACGGTTCCTGTGGATATGCATTACGCCCAACAGGTGATCGACGACGTGATCTACCATTTGCCGGCGGGATTCAGCGTGGAGAGTGCACCACAGCCGGCACAGATACCCTGGCCGGAACACGCGGTCCTGGTAACCAAGACGACTTCAGCGCCCGGGGTCATCGACATCAAACACATCTACGCGCGGATCTTTATTTTGATGGACGCCAAGCAATATCCGGAGCTGCGTGCCTACTACCAGAAGATGGCGGTTTCGGATCAACAGCAACTGGTGCTGTCTCATGATGCAACTCCTGCCGGTAATTGACCCGGAGGGCCTGATTCTCAGAGGTTGAGGCGGCTCGCAGCAAGCACGGGAGCCATTCTCGCCACCCCTCGCTGGATCGCCTTCTTGTCGAATGCGGCCAGTCCAAATAGCAATCCGGGCGGAGTCGGCTCCACCGCATAACGCGAGAGCGGTGGCACATCCAGTCCCGCGAGCCTCAATCGCTCGCTGCAAATTCGATCGTTGGCGGTTTCCGGCAGCATGCCTGCCAGGTTCATGCCTCGGCCTGTAATTGGAAAGCGCAATGGAAGGCCGAAGCGAGAAACTTGTTCCAGAAAGTAGCTTTGGCGCTCCGCATATTGTTTGCGGCAACGCCGCAGGTGGGCATAGAAAGCGCCGCTTTCGAGAAAGTTGGCCAGCGTCGCCTGATCGATCAACGGGCTATAATCGTCGGCGATCGACTTCAATGCGGCAAATCTCTCTACCAGTGGAGGCGGCAGCACGACATAGCCCAACCGCAACGCCGGAAAGAGCGTCTTGCTGAAAGATCCGATATAAATGACACGGCGATTCTCATCCAGGCTTTGCAGGCTTGGCTGCGGCGAACTGGTGTAACGGAACTCCGCATCGTAGTCGTCTTCGACAATCCACGACCCTGCATCGCGAGCTGCTCGTAAAAGCGTGAGCCTGCGCGCCAGCGACATGCAGGTGCCAAGCGGGAACTGATGCGAAGGGGTTACGTAAATCAGCGAAGCGTGCTGCGAGTCTTCTTTCGGCAGGCAAATGCCTTCATCGTCGATCGGCGCGGGAATCACGCTGGCGCCGGCCTGGCTCCATGCATTCCTAGCGCCTGGATATCCGGGATCTTCCATATAGACCCGCTGTCCAGGTTTCAATAGGAGATGTGCCAGCAAGTACAAAGCCTGCTGGGAGCCATTGGTGATTGCAACCTCATGCCATTGGCACCGGACGCCTCGACTGTCCTGCAGATACACAGCGACATTCTGCCGCAGTTCATCGAGTCCTACCGGAAAGCGCGATTGGTAGTGGAGCAGGCACGAACCTCTTTTCAGCGCCCGCGTGCGATGCCGGTTCCAGATCTGGAGAGAAAACAGGTTCACGTCGGGCTGGGTAGGACGAAAGGGAACAGGGACGCCTGGTTGTGAGGGAACGAGTTTCTGCGCTTGCGTTGTCTTAGAAACGACGGGCAGGCTGCGGAAGGCCTGCGCTGCGTTGCAAACCTGGAAGCCGCTGCGCAATTGCGCCTCGACGTACCCTTGGCCAACCAGCATGTCGTACGCCGCAACGACCGTGTTACGAGAGACTTGCAAGCCAATCGCGAGTTCGCGGGTCGAGGGCAAACGCTCGCCCGCAGACAGCTCACCGATCTGGATAAGTTTCTTCAATTGACCGGAAATCTGCGTCTGCAGGGAGCCCGCCACCTCCCGGTTTAGAATAAGTCTTCGCAGCAGAGCCATGAGTCCCTTTATGAACTGGCACCATCGCTAAGCCAAACTCTGGCTCTTTACGCGGTCCAGTATTCACTCTACTGTAAAAGAACGCCGGGTTCAGATGGGTTGCACAGTTGTCGAGTACTCTGCAACTGCCCAGGCGAAGGGCACCGATTCTATAGACCCCTGCAGTCCTCACACTTCCCGTGAAACCTTATCCTCACTTAAAATTTCACCCGCGAGTTGGGAGCTCAATGATGAAGTGTCTTTTGTTGACGATCGTTTTTCTTGCGGCCCTCCCCCTGTGCGCGCAGGTCGAATTGATCGCGGTTCATGGCAAGGTCTGGACGGAGAATCCCAAGCAGCCTGAGGCGGAGGCAATCGCCGTCTCCGGTCATCGCATTCTCGCGGTCGGCACAACGGAACAGATCGAGCGGCTTCGCGGTTCTGAAACTAAGGTTCTCGACTTGCAGGGCCGGCGTGTTGTTCCGGGCTTCAACGATGCGCATGTGCATTTCTTCTGGGGCGGACAAGGGCTGGCGAGCGTCCAGTTGCGTGATGTAACCAGCCGCGAACAGTTCAAGCAAAGAGTCGCCGATTATGCGCGAACGCGCCCCGCAGGGGAGTGGATCGTCGACGGCAATTGGGACGAGCAGAAGTGGTCGCCTGTGACTCTTCCGGCGCATGAGTGGATCGACGACGTGACCCCAAACAATCCGGTATGGGTCAACCGATCTGATGGGCACATGATGCTGGCCAACGCAGCGGCCATGAAGCTAGCCGGCATCACCAAAGACACTCCCGACGTCGCCGGCGGCGTCATCGGCCGCGATAAAGATGGAAATCCCACCGGCATCTTCAAAGATGCGGCAAAAGATCTCGTCGAACGCATTATTCCGCCGCCGTCGGATACTCAAGTAGACGCAGCCCTGCTTGCTGCACAGCAATACGCGCTGGAGAACGGCGTGACCAGCGTGCAGGACATGGGTTTCACCGGTTCTCATGCAGCCGACATGCAGGCTCTTGTCGTGCGCGGCTACCAGCGGCTCGTCGCGGAGGGCAAATGGAAGGTGCGCGTTTCCGCGCGCTTTCCGCTCGACCACTATCGCCGCCTGGCTGACCTCGGCGTGATGACCAACTTCGGCAACGATACTCTCGTCCTAGGCTCAGTGAAGGCCTTTGCCGATGGATCGCTAGGCTCGGCGACAGCCTGGTTCTTTGAGCCGTTCGACGATCTACCCACATCGTCGGGCATGCCCACCGATCAGTTGGCCCACCCTGAGCAAATGTTCGCTGACATGAAGGCCGCGGATAGCGCAGGTCTTCACATTGCGACCCATGCCATCGGCGATCGCGCCAATAAGACTATCCTCGATCTTTACCAACGGTTGGAACAGGAAAATGGCCCCGCCGACCGCCGCCTGCGCATCGAGCACGCCCAGCACCTACGTCCGGAAGACATTCCCCGCTTCGCGCAATTGCACGTCATCGCCTCTGTGCAGCCCTACCATTGCATCGACGATGGACGCTGGGCAGAGACGCGCATAGGCCACAAACGCGCCATGACTACCTATGCATTTCGTTCTCTGCTCGACGCCGGAACCATTCTCGCCTTCGGCTCGGATTGGTTCGTCGCGCCCATCGATCCCATGGCCGGTATCTATGCGGCCACCACGCGCCGCACGCTCGACGGCAAGAATCCAAATGGCTGGTTTCCCGAACAGAAGGTCACTGTGCAGCAGGCGGTGCACGCTTACACCGTTGGCTCAGCCTATGCCGAGAGCCAGGACGACATCAAAGGTTCGATAGCTCCTGGCAAACTCGCGGACTTCACCGTCTTATCTCAGGACATCTTCAACATCGATCCCGTTCAAATCGAGAACGTGAAAGCGGCAGTAACCGTCCTGGGCGGCGAAATCGTAAAGCCCTGAAGTGGCTTTGTATTCAGGGCGCAATCGCATAGATCGTCGTAGCAAACAGGTATCGCAAAAGGAAGTTCAGGAGTTTTATTCATGTTCGTTCGTCCCTGCTGGCAACCAACATCTCCTCAGGACGCGCTCTCGATCATCGAGCAGCATCCCTGGGCGCTGCTCGTCAGCAACGGAGTCGATGGACCGCTCGCGACCAACCTTCCCCTCTTGATAGAGAAATCCAAATCGGACCAGCTCAGCGGCGAGCCCCACACTAAGTCACAAGCTCCCTTGGTCCTAGTGGGGCATCTGGCCCGCGCCAACGAGCACTCGCGGTCCCTCGCAAATTCCACAGCACCTTTTCTCGCAATCTTCGAGGGGCCTTGGAGCTATGTCACCGCCAGTTGGTATCCAGGCCGCGACATGCCATCCACTTACTACTACACGGCGATTCACTGCTACGGAACCATCGAGCTGCAGGATGAGCCGGCGCTCGATTCCTCCCTCGAAGTTCTCACGCAGCAGATGGAGTCCAGATATCCCGACGGCTGGCGGACGGATGAGATTCCACGCACCGAGATCACACGCCGCTTCGCCGGAATCGTAGGCTTCCGCATGCACGTGGCGAAACTTGAAGCAAAGTTCAAATTGGGTCAGGACGAGCCTCTTCGCGATGCGCTTGCGGTAGCGGACGCACTCGAAACCCGCGAAACTCCCGATGCCCAGGCGCTCGCAGCACTCATTCGCAAGCACAATTTCGCGCGCAGTCAATGAACGCGCAATGCAAAAAGGCAAAATTTCATCGAGAAGTAGGCTGATTGTTCCAGCATGTTGAACCATAAGGGGATTTTTGAAACCGCAGATTGTTTTAACAACGCTCCTAATCTCTGCATCACTCCGGAGGATTCTATGAAGCGACGCCATCTCAATTTTCTTATCCTGTTCACTCTCTTCGCCCTCAGCACCAGCACGTTTCTCTTAGCCCAAAGCGACACCGGCAGCATTACCGGCCAGGTGTCAGACTCCGCCGGCGCGGTTGTTGTCGGCGCTGAGGTCATCGTCACCGACCTCGGTACGAACAACGTCCTCAAGACCAAAACAGGTTCCAATGGTCTCTACGCTTTTCCAACTCTGCGAGCCAGCCGTTACAAGATCGCCGTGGAGGCCCCAGGCTTCAAAGAGACTGTCCTGCCCGAGGTGGAATTGCACACGCAGGACACGCTTTCGGAAAATCTCGCTCTCACCGTAGGATCCTCGACGGAATCGGTAAGTGTGCGCGCCGACATCGGCCAGATTGAGACCTCGGCATCCGTCACGACCACGGTCGATCGTGAATTCGTCGAGAACATGCCTCTCAGCGGCCGCAGCTTCCAGGCTCTGATCTCGCTTACTCCCGGCAACGTCACCGCCAAGACCTATTACACCAACTCTGGCCAGTTCAGCATCGACGGCCAGCGCACCGATGCGAACTACTTCTCCATCGACGGAGTGAGCGCCAACGTCGGCATCACTCAGGGCAGCAACGTCTATCTCGGCTCTGCTGGCGCGGGAGCCGCCCAGGCCACCAGCAACAACGGTGGATATAACAACCTGGTTTCGGTGGATGACATGCAGGAGTACAAGATTCAGACCAACTCCTTCGATGCCGAGTACGGCCGCACACCTGGTGCACAGCTTTCTATCGTCACTCGCAGCGGCACCAACAGCTTCCATGGAACCGCATTCGAGTACCTGCGCAACGAGATCTTCGACGCCAACAACTGGTTCAACAACAATGAGGGCCTGCCTCGCCTCGCCGAAAAACAGAATGATTTCGGAGGTGTCTTCGGCGGTCCGCTGCTGCACGACAAACTCTTCTTCTTCGGATCCTATGAGGGTCTTCGCCTTCGCGTGCCGGAGTCGAAGATCAACATCGTGCCCAGCAGCTACGCGCGCAGTCAGGCCAACGCCGTGGTCGCCCCACTGCTCGCCGCGTATCCGCTTCCATCCCCTGGCCAGGACCTGGCGGGGCAATACACTGGTCAGTTTTTCGCCGCTTTCTCTAACCCATCCACACTCGATGCCACCAGCGTTCGCCTCGACTACAGCCCTATTCCCAAGCTTAACCTCTTCGTTCGCGGAGATGTTGCACCGTCCAACGGCGCTCAGCACGGTGCTTTTGACTTCTACGCGACCTCAAGCCTCAGCAGTACGATTTCAAACGTAAATACCATCACCGCGGGCGCTACCTACATCTTCAGCCCATCCATCGTGAACGACTTCCGCTTCAACATCAGCCACGCCAAGGGCGCTACGACAGTCGCTCCCATTGCCTTTGGCGGATCCACAATTCCCAGTGACAGCTATCTCTTCCAATCCGACCCGACATATACAACGCAGACTTCGGTCTTCGCGCTTTTCTTCAACGACAGCACGACAGACTACTATGTGGGCAACGATGCCACGAACCATCAACGCCAGCTCAACTATGTCGATACACTCAGTTGGACCAAGGGCAGGCACAGCCTGAAATTTGGCGGCGATTTCCGTCACCTCACTCCGACCAATGGCTATCGCCCGTGGGACATCGGCTACGACTTCGACAGCGTTCAGGAATTGGTGACCACGCAGATCCCAACCAACGGCTACGCCAATGTCGATACGACTGACACCTCCGAACTGCGCCCCATCTTCAACAATCTTTCCTTCTTTGCGCAGGATTCCTGGCAAGTCAAGTCTCGCCTGACCCTCAACTACGGCTTGCGTTGGGATTACGATCCACCACCCTCCGAGGCCAGCGGGCATCCGTTCTACACCGCGATCAATCTCAACGATCCCGCCAACGCTGCGCTTGCTCCCAAGGGGACGCCGCTTTGGAGCCCGAGCAAGCATAACTTCGCTCCGCGCCTTGGCTTTGCCTATGTCGTCCATCAATCGACAGGCTTTGAAACTGTGATTCGCGGCGGCGGCGGAATCTTCTACGGCCTTGGCAACCAGCAGGGCGGACAAGGCACATTGGGCTTCCCCTACAGCCGCTCCGAATACCTTTACGGAGCTGCAGGGCAGTATCCGCTCAGCCAGGCCGCTGCCGCTCCCATCCCCTTCAGCCTCAATCCCCCATACTCGTTTGTTTTCGCTTTCGATCCCAATCTGCGCGACCCCCGCGTGTACAACTGGAATGGATCTCTGCAACAGAATCTCGGCGGCAATCGCACCTTGCAGATCACTTACGTTGGCAATCTGGGCACCGACCTGCTGCGCAACGAGATGCTGACCCCGGCCATGGGCGGCAACGCCGATTTTCAATTTCTCGACGTAGTCACAAATAACGATCACTCCAACTACAACGCGCTGCAGCTTCAGTTCAAGCAAAATCCATGGCATCGTGTCCAACTGCTCGCCAACTACACCTGGTCGCACGGGCTCGACAACGGATCGGGCGTTGCCCTGCCCATTCCCTATCACACCGTCTATAACCCAAGCCTTGACTACGGCGACTCGGACTACGATGTGCGCAATACCTTCACCGCGGCCTTAACTTACGAAACGCCGAGCCTCAAGCCGGACAATGCCTTTGTCCGGTATGTATCCAACGGATGGGCTGTCGACAGCCTCTTCCGATCCAACAGCGCATCGCCCATCAACATCACCACTGGAGTATTTTCCTACGGCCTTGTTTACAACGAGACCGCGGCCAATCAGCGTCCCAACATCGTTCCCGGCCAGCCGTTCTATCTCAGTTCATCCACAGCTCCGGGCGGCAAGGTTATCAATGCGGCAGCTTTCAGCGTGCCGTCGAACAGCTTTAGCCAGGGCGATCTCGCTCGCAATGGCCTTCGCGGCTTCGGTGTCTGGCAGGAGGATGTTGCGCTCCGTCGCGATTTCCCCATCCATGACAACGTCGATTTGTTATTCCGTGCCGAGGCCTTCAATGTCTTCAACCATCCGCTCTTTGGCGATGTAGGCGTGAACGATGGCCGTAATATCCTCACCAGCTACGGAGCCGTCAACCAATACTTCGGCATTTCTTCTGAAACCCTCGCATCGAGCCTTGGCGGCGGTGGCGCCGATGGAGGATTCAGCAGCCTCTACCAGATCGGCGCGCCGCGGTCGCTGCAGTTCGCCCTCAAACTCCGCTTCTAGAATGCGAAGAGTGTGAAGGGCGCGGTTCAACAGCGCCCTTCATGTATGACTCCCACCTTTTTCGGAGGATATGGATGAATTCTGCAACCGCGTTCAACCGCAACAAGTGTGCTGCGGTCCGCACACTCGTACGCAAGAAAATCTTTCTTTCCATTGGCCGTACTCTCCGCATCAGTATGATCGCGATTGCAATCGCATTTCCGGCATTTCTGGCCCAAGCTCAGAAGACCGTCATCCAACCCGCCGACATTGCAAATCTCAAGCGCGTCGAAACTCCCGTCGTGTCACCCGACGGCAAACTCATTGCCTATACCATCGACACTCCCGTTGCGGCTGGCAAACACCGAGACGCTCACATCTGGCTCGCCTCAGCGGGCAGCACTGCCGCGGCACATCCTTTTGCCTACAGCGGCAGCGCCGAAGATTCACCCGCCTGGTCGCCCGACGGCGCACATCTGGCTTTTCTTTCGAATCGTCCCAACCCGCTGGCCGGCGAAGCTCCCTCCCCCTATCACTTTTCCCTCGCTCCCGGAACCAACCGCAAAGACATCCCAGCTCCGAAAGATGCTAAATCGGAACACGGCTCCAAACTCGAAGTCGATCCCGATGCAATGCAAATCTGGTGGATTGCTCTCGATGGTGGCGAAGCCGAGCCGCTTACCAATCTTCCCGGTGGCGTTCGTGCGTTCAAGTGGTCGCCGGATGGCAAGTCCATCGCGTTCATCCGTACCGACACCGACACTCCCGAGGAACACGATCGGAAGCAAGCCAAGAACGATCAGATCTTTGTGGATCGCGACTATCATTTCGACCGCCTTTGGATCTACGACCTTGCTTCGCACCAAGCGCGTCCGCTCACGACGGAAGACCTAAACATCGATACCCTGGATTGGTCCCCCGATGGCGCTTCCATTGTCTCCCGCGTCTCGCCGACGCCACGTTTGGATGACTATTGGCGCGTCTCCAAGGTGATTCTCTTCGACACGCATTCAGGCGCCATTCTTCGCACTCTCGAAGAGCACTCCGGCTACGCTGAGCCAACCTTCTCACATGACGGACTGCGCATTGCCTTCTCGCGGTTCACCTCCCGCAGCATCACCGACGAGCACTTCGTCAAGAACCTCGCCGATGGCGCCGAGATCAAGCTTGAATCGAAACTGCACGGCACCGTGCGCGAGATGCACTGGCTCGGCTCCGGTTCTCACCTGCTCGTCGCCCAAATCGTCGCCACGCATTCCGAGCTTGTCGACCTGGACACATCCACCTTTGCGTTTACTCCCATCCCTGGTTTGCCAGTCAACTGCGAATCCTTCAATGTCACCCAGGATGGTCTCGCTTTTAGTTTCGTCGGCGAGTCTCCGACCGAATCCCCTGACCCATATCTCTGGCGCAACGGCCAGGCGCAGGCTGTAGCCACGGCCAATCCTCAAGTCGCCAACTGGAGCATCGGCGCCCAGCGCGAGATCTCATGGACGAACCCCAAAGACCATCGCACTGTTTACGGAGTCGTCGTTCTCCCGCCCGGCTATCAATCCGGCACACGGTACAAGACCATCGTCCACATCCACGGCGGCCCTGAAGAAGCATGGATGGTGGGCTTCAATGGCAATTGGTACAACTACGCCACCATGCTCGCTTCCCATGGCTACGTCGTTCTGCTCCCCGATCCGCGAGGGTCGGAAGGGCAGGGAGTCGGCTTCACCGAAGCCAATTTTCAGGATTGGGGTGGCGGCGACTTCGCGGACATCATGGCCGGCGTAGACTATCTCATCGCCCAGGGCATCAGCGATCCCGCGCGCCTGGCCGTAGGCGGCTGGAGCTTCGGCGGCTTCATGACTTCGTGGACTGTGACCCACACCGACCGCTTTAAAGCCGGCATGGTCGGAGCCGCTGTAACCGACCTCTACAGCATGGCTACGACCACCGATATCTCTCCTCGTTTTGAACAGAGTTATATGGGAGAGCTTCAAGCCAACACGCCCATCTACGATCGTGAATCGCCCGTGCGCTATGCTGCGCAGTGCCATACTCCGGTTCTCATCCTGCACGGCGAGGCCGACCCTCGCGTTCCAATCTCACAAGGAGAAGAGTTCTATCACGCTCTTCATTTCCTCAACAAAGATGCAACCATGATCCGCTACCCGCGCGAGCCTCATATTTTCAGGGAACGCGAACATCAGATCGATTCCCTCACGCGTATCCTCGCCTGGTACGACACGCATCTCGGAAGCTAGACTGAGTGGAGAAATTCCTCGCGCAGCCATCCTTCAGCAACGAGCCGCCCGTGACCTTTCTGCGCAACCTGATGCATAATCCGCGCAAGCTCTTTCTTCGCAGGGCAATCTTCCAGATTCACCTGTGGACCGGCATCTTCTTGTCGCTTTATGTCGTAGTCATCGCCATAACCGGCTCCATCTTGGTCTTCGAAGATGAGCTGACTTCAACCACTCTCCCCGCTCATCTTTCGGCTTACGATCCGGCCCGCGTGGCGTCGATTCCGCAGGTGATGGAGGCATTCCAGCATGCCTATCCCGGCGTGCACGTCGTAGAGATCGACACACCATGGCCTGTCATCCCCGCCTATCGTCTTCGCGCCGTTAGCACGGCAAATCACGAGTTCAACGTCGTCGCTGACTCCGTATCCGCATCCCTTCACGAGCAGCCTGCAACGTGGGTGAGCTGGGTCCATGACCTTCATCTTTACCTGCTCCTCAACAGCGCCTATGGCGCGCAGGTCAACGGCGTTGGAGCGGTGATTCTGCTGCTGCTCTGCGTCACTGGCCTTGTCCTCTGGTGGCAGGGCCTGAAGAACTGGGCTCGCGCCCTGAAGATCGATCTGCATCGCAACTGGCGACGCATCAATTTTGACGCGCACCACGCTATCGGCTTCTGGACACTCGCTATCGTGTTTTGGTGGTCGATCTCCGGCATTTACTTCGGTTGGTACCGGCAGTTTAGCGGTGTTGTCAACGCAATCTCGCGCTTGCAAGGAATGGCTCCCCCGCCGCTTCCCACCCCGCTCTCGTCGGGCACACAGCGCGCTACACTTCAGCAAATCCTCACTGCGGCTCAACATGCATCGCCGCAAGGCCGTCTCTTCGGCCTCAGCGATCCTTCACTGAGGGGAACACTGGTCTACGCGCAAATGGATCTACGCGCCCCCGGCGACTTCACCCACCGCGACATCGTGGCCATCGACGCGACCAACGCACGCATGCTGACTGTGTGGCACTATGGCGAGAACCATTCCGCCGGCGATTGGATCATGTGGTCCATGCATCCGCTGCACTTCGGAACGGTGTGGGGCATGGGATGCAAAGTAATCTGGTTCCTTCTAGGACTCGGCCTTGCGATACTCAGTGCGACAGGCGTCCTCATGTATTGGAACCGCTATCTCCGCCATCGTCTCTAAAAACAAACTCGGAACTTGATTGTGCTGGTTGCCGTTGAGAGCTTCGAGTAAATCTATAAAGAGACTCGCGCTTCCCAAACGGCCACTTCCTCGAGATATCGATAATAGAAGCTCCTGAAAATGCCCTGATATCTGAGAGTTGCCAAAAACTTGTGTTGACTTTCGAGGGGCCAATTCTTACAGTCAAGTCATTCAGCGAAGCGCAGTCGATGCAAGAGCCACCTTAACCGATGTATCGAAAAAGGGGTTTGACTATGAAACGCACGATGTCTGGCGGGAAGTGTCCAAAGTCGGTGGAAAGCTCAACCGGTAATAGATCCTACAAAATACCTCATCTCGTTCTTTTCTGCATTCTCGCACTTATGATCTCTCCGGCCATGTATGGCCAGGCCACTGGAAGCTTCTCAGGCAATGTCCTCGACAAATCTGGATCGGGTGTTCCTGGAGCAACCGTCACCGCTACCTCCCAGGCAACCGGCCTGGCTCGCGATGGAAAGACAGACAACGCCGGGTACTATCTGATCCCTTTGCTGCCGGTCGGGATCTACACCGTGCGCGTCGACGCAGTGGGCTTTCAGAGCGCTGAAAACAAAGAACTGCGTCTCCAGGTCGATGAGGCCCGCGAGCTCAATTTTTCGCTCGTGCCCGCCACCGTTAACACCACGGTCGAGGTCACCGGCGACGCCGTCGCCGTCGAAACGGGCAGTCCATCTCTTGGCCAGGTCATCACCTCGCAGGAGGTTGCGCAACTGCCCTTGAATGGCCGCGATTTCGTGCAACTCGCCACACTCACCGCCGGCGCTACGGCAGAGACCAACCCCGGCAGCTTTTTCACCTCGGCCGCCAGCAGCGAGGTGGCAGCGCGCGGTCCCTTTTCGCTCTCGGTCGGCGGCTCGCGTCCCAACAGCACAGATTGGCTCCTGGATGGCGTCGACAACAACGAGTTGACCTCGGGCGGCATCAGCATCTTGGCTTCGATCGACGACATTCAGGAATTCAAAGTTCTCACCTACACCTATTCTGCCGAATACGGTACGCGGGCCGGCCCGACTGTGCTGATAACGACCAAATCCGGGACCAATGCTGTTCACGGGACGCTCTTTGAATTTGTGCGTAACACCGATCTGGACGCAAGGAGCTACTTTGCCACCGGCGCGGAAAAGTTCAACCTGAACGAATTCGGTGGCGCCGTCGGAGGCCCCATCCGCAAGGACAAGACCTTTTTCTTTGTCGACGGCGAGCAAAAGGATCAGCTCCACGGCATTACCTTTACCGGCCTACTGCCTTCGCTGGCCATGCGCGCCGGCGACTTCTCCGGCCTCGCTTCTAGCCAGACCCCATTCCCAGTAGTGAACCCAAACATGTTTGGAGCGTCCCCTGACCCAACCGTCTTTCCCAATGTCTACTTCCAGTGCGATAGCTCCGGGAACCCGCTGCCTGCCAGCCCCAACGGAAGCCAACCAATGGGTACGGCCTGCAACAAGATTCCCTCGAATCTGATCAACCCCATCGGTAAGGCCATGATCAACCTGTATCCGACCAACCTCGTCAACACTGGCAACGCGAGCTATAACTTCGTCAACTCGCCGGTTCGCCAGCTGTACGACACCAAGTTCGATGGCCGTCTCGATCACACCATTTCCGCCAAGGACAGCCTCTTCGGCCGCTTCAGCTACGAGCAGGCTTTCTCGTATGTCCCGGGCGGCGGTGGCCCGGGGAGCTTTGCCGAAGCCAACGACTTCGGCAGCAACCAGCACATCCTCAACCACGCCCGCAACGCAGCCATCGGTGAGACCCACGTCTTTTCCCCTAATTTGGTCAACCAAGCCAGCGTGGGCTACAACCGCATCTTCGACTACATTACTTCGCAGGGTACGGGAAGCTGCGAGTCCGCTATCCTCGGCATTCCCGGCGCCAACCTTGGATGCTCCGGTCAAACCTGCCAGCCCGGCGCTTACAGTTGCGGGCTGGTTTCAACGGACTTCGCCAGCAACTACTGGGCTCTCGGCGATCGCGGCTACGCTCCTTTCCAGGGTGGAACCGACATCTACTCCTTCCGTGACGATTTGGATATCATCGTCCACAAACATGACCTTCATGTAGGCATCGACTTCCGTGGCAATCAAATGAATGTGGGTACGGAGGCTTTCCAGGATGGCTTTTGGCTTGTGGGCGCCACCGGGTTTACTTATACCGGCAATCCGGAGGCCGATTTCCTGCTCGGTCTCACCGGCGGGGGCATTCATGACCAGACCTACGGCTTCACCGTTACTGGGCGACGCTGGGAGATCTATCGTCCATTCATCGAGGACGATTGGCGCGTGAGCTCGTCGCTTACCCTCAACCTCGGATTGGCATGGGACCTAACTACTCCGGTCACCGAGGTGCATAACCGCTTGGCCGACTACATTCCTACGACCGGCCAGCTTCTGGTTGCCGGCCAGAATGGTGTCAGCGACTCGGCCGGCGTACAGATGGACAAGACCGCTCTCGAGCCGCGCGTCGGCTTGGCATGGAAGGCCTTTGGCAGCGAAAAAACTGTTCTACACGCCGGTTATGCGCTCTTTCACGATTCAGCCTGGAGCCAGGGCGCGCAGGGCTTATGGCAAAATCCGCCCTTCCTGGGCGAGACTGACAACTTTCCCACGTTTGCCCCTGCCTGCCCCACCTACGCAACCTCGGCCTATGCGACCGGCTCGACGAATGCCTCGTACTGCTCAGGTCTCGCTGCGAACGCGGGCGCCACTGTCACGCCCGTGAACCTTTCCAGCGGTTTCGCATTGATTCCCCAAGCCCCCAACCAGAACAACTTTCAGGGCACGTTCTATTACCAACCCACGAACTTCAAAATGGGGCGTGTGCAGCAATTCAACGTCAACATCCAGACTCAGCTACCCGGCAACCTGGTCTTTACCGAAGGCTACGCAGGATCTCGCGGTTCGCACATTCTGGTGTCGGGCAACAGCCTCAACACCAGCAGCCCCTCCGCCTGCGGTACGGTGGGCGGCTACACTCTCGGCTGCAATCCCGGGGGCACGCCCTATGTGCCGCCCTATAGCGTGCCCGACTACAACGCCATCGATCTCTTTGGCGACGTAGGCAAAACCAACTACGATTCTCTGCAGGCTAAGCTGGAAACCAAGACGCCCAAATACGGCCTCTACGCTCTGATTGCCTATACCTGGTCTCACACGTTTGATAATGGTTTATCCGATGGCCTCGGTTCCGAACTGAGCGCCCCTTTCTTCCCGCTTCCCAACTGGCAGCACCTGGATTGGGCCATCTCGCAGATCAACCTAGCCGACAGCTTTACCGGCAGTGTGATTTATGATCTGCCCTTCGGACACGGCAAGCAATTCGGCAGCAGTTGGAACAAACTGACCGATGCAGCTCTGGGCGGATTTCAATTGACCCTGATTGAAAGAATCTCTTCGGGATTTGCCGTCCCTCTCATTGACAGCTACAACCAGTCCGGAGCCGCCTTCTCGAACGGTGGCAATGACAACAATTGGAACCGGCCCAACGAGGTCGCCAACTGCGCTGCCACCAAGGCCAACCATAGCAACTTGCAGTGGATCAACCCCTCCTGCTTCACCGCTGCCAGCCCTGGTATGTTAGGCGATGCGGCCCGCGTTCCGGTCAGCGGACCCGGCTTCATCAACACTGACTTCTCCGTCATCAAACAGTTCGCGCTGCCCCGCGAAGGAATGGGCCTGAACTTTCGCGCCGAGTTCTTCAACCTCTTCAATCATCCGCAGTTCGGTTTGCCGGTCAACGACATAAACGCTCAGGGATTCGGATCTGTCAATTCCACGGTGAACAATCCTCGCCTCGTGCAATTGGCGCTCAAGCTGTCTTTCTAAGGCTCACAAATCGAAATCTCGCATCTCTGCTGGCCAACTTTCCACTTCAGGCCGGCAGGGAAGCGAATTCTTCACTGGAAACGTAACGAACCCCCAGCACAAAGCAGCCCAGCAAAGACCGGGTCGTCAGTCTTGAAGAGACTCCGCCGCCTTAATTCATCTGAAATGGAAATTGCAGATCTCTTCAGGAAAATAGTTAAACTATTGAAAATAATGGTCGGGGAGAGAGGATTCGAACCTCCGACCCCCTGGTCCCGAACCAGGTGCTCTACCAGGCTGAGCCACTCCCCGAACTTGGGTTGCAATAGCCACGCACTCTCCCGCTCTGGCCTGGTCAGTATCGGCAAGGAAGCACGCGCTCGTTCGAGTGTACCAGAAATTACCCTTGATTCGCGCGTGCAGCCCCCTCTCGGCCGGACCCGAATCTGGCAATCTAACGCTTTCGCCGCATATCATCAACCTATGACACCACGGGAACAGCTCCAGTTCGGCACAGCCCACGTTCTCGACGGCGGCATGGCTTCGGAGCTCGAATTTCTCGGCTCGAATATCAGCGGCCCGCTATGGTCGGCGCACGTTGTCGAACAAGAGCCCGAAAGAGTGATCGCAGTGCATCGCGCTTACCTCGAAGCCGGCGCGCAAGTCCTCCTAACCGCCAGTTACCAGGTTTCGCGTATGGGTTACGCCGAGTACGGCCTCGATCCAAAGAGTGCCGATGCCGCGCTGTTGCGATCCGTAGATTTGGCCTGCGCCGCCCGCGCTGAATTTCCCGAACGATCCATCTTCGTTGCCGCGTCGCTCGGCCCTTACGGCGCCGCACTCCACAACGGGAGCGAATATCACGGCAATTACGTCTGTTCCTTCAACGATCTCGTCCAATTTCACCAGGAAAGAATTGCAGTTCTCGCGGAAAGCCAAGCCGATCTCCTTGCTTTCGAGACCATCCCATTGCTCGAAGAGGCGCATGCCATCGGCGAAGCCCTGAAGCCCTGGCCCGACCTCGCCGCCTGGTTCACCTTTGTCTGCCCCGACTATCGAGCCGCAAGCCTTCAGGTAGCCCACGGAGAAGCTCTCCGTGGCTGCGCTGCGCTAGCTGCTAGTTTTCCGCAGACCGTGGCCATCGGAGTCAACTGTACTCGACCCCGCTGGATCCCCAGTCTCATCGCCGAACTGCGCCACGCGTCAGAAAAGCCGATCATCGTCTATCCCAACTCGGGTGAAGATTGGGATGCCGAAGCCCGTTGCTGGACAGGACAAAGCGATCCCACAGAGTTCGGCCAGCAAGCCCAACAATGGTTCGCCTCAGGCGTGCAGCTCGTCGGTGGATGCTGCCGCACCCGGCCGGAGCACATCCGCCAGATAGCGGCAGTCGCGGGCGTTACCGCTCCTGCAAGCTGACCGGATGCGCCAGCAATTGCTTGGCAATCGTCATCAGCTGCATATTCGAAGTTCCCTCATAAATCTTCCCGATCTTCGCATCGCGGAAATACTTTTCTGCAGGATAGTCCCGCACATACCCGTTCCCGCCAAAGATCTCCACGCACTGGCTGGCCACCCGCTCCGCTACCTGTGAAACGAAGTATTTGGTCATCGCCGCCTCGGTCACAAACGGCAATCCCGCATCCTTGCGCCGCGCCGCGTTGTAGACCATCAGCCGCGCCGCCTCAATCTCCGTAGCCATCTCGGCCAGCGTGAACTGTACCGCCTGGAACTCCGCGATCGCCTTGCCAAACTGCTTGCGTTGCTGCGCATACCGCGCCGCGTGATTCCACGCCCCCTGCGCCAAACCCAGCATCTGCGCGCCAATCCCGATGCGTCCTTCGTTCAGCACTTCAATGGCAATCTTGTAGCCCTTGCCTTCCTCGCCAAAAAGATTCTCCGCCGGGATTTCACAATCTTCGAGGATCACTTCGCAAGTGCTCGAAGCACGAATCCCCAGCTTGTCCTCCTTACGCCCAACTGTGAGCCCAACAGTACCGGCTTCCACCAGAAAAGCAGTGATCCCCTTGTACCCTGCCTCAGGATTGAGGTTCGCAAAGACCAGAAAGATCCCAGCCTCACGCGCGTTGCTAATCCACAGCTTGCGTCCGGTGAGCCGATATCCGCCATCCGTCTTCACTGCCCGCGTCTCCATGGCAAAGGCATCCGAGCCCGACCCAGCCTCGCTCAACGCATAGGAGCAAATCATCCCTCCGGCCAGCTTCGGTAGCCACTCCCGGCGTTGCGCCTCCGTCCCCCAGCGCACAAAAGAGTTCACGCAAAGCGTGTTCTGAATATCCACCACCAGTCCCACCGAAGCGTCCACGGCCGAAAGCGCCTCGACGGCAAGAATCGCCTCAAAGAAACTCCCGCCAGCGCCGCCCAACTCTTCAGGAACCTCGATTCCCATCAGCCCCAGCTCCGCTAGTTGCGCAATCAACCCCGGCGCAAACTGCTGCGCCTCATCCATCACCCGCACTTGCGGCGCAAGGACTTCCGCCGCAAAGCGCCTAACGCTCGACTGCAGCAGCAGTTCGTCTTCACTTAGCTCCGTGAGTGAGCGGCCTGCGGACGATGATTTGGATACAGCCTCTGTTTGCGGCGATGACAAGAGAAAAACCTCCAAATTGCCTTCAAGAACAGCCAAGGCTACCAGAGACAGCCCGTATTTCACCAGCTACCGGCTGGAAAGCGCCGCGACGTGAACCGCAAGTAGCTGAGCACATGGAACTTCAATCCCTCATTACAAACGTGCAAAAATGAAGAAGCAAAGGAAAAACATGCGTCTTCTCTGTCCCCGCTCTCCCCTCGCCGTTGTGCCCGTCTTTCTTGCCCTCTTGCTCCTCAGCCACTCGACCCAAGGAAACGCGCAGCGGCTGCCGCAAACGGTCAAGCCTGAACACTACACGCTTGCCCTTGCACCAGATCTCAAAGCCGCCACCTTCACAGGCCGCGAGTCGATCGATGTGGTCATCGAACAGTCGGTCGACGTCATCACCCTCAACTCCGCCGAGATCAAATTCGAGAGCGTCACAACCACGCTCGACGGCAAGACGTTGACCGCGAAGGTCAGTGAAGACGCAGACAAGCAGCAAGCCACCTTCGACTTTGGCCAGAAACTTCCCGCAGGCAAGCTCACGCTCGAGATTCGCTACACCGGCATCCTCAACAACGAGCTGCGCGGCTTCTATCTCTCCAAGACCGCCAAGCGCAACTATGCCGTAACTCAATTCGAATCCACCGACGCCCGCCGCGCCTTCCCCAGCTTCGACGAGCCGGCCTTCAAGGCCACCTTCGCCGTCACCTTGATCGTCGATAAGGGCGACACAGCCATCTCCAACACCAACATCATTCACGACGAGCCGCAATCGGACGCGAAGCACGCCATCACCTTCGCCACCACGCCCAAGATGTCGACGTATCTCGTAGTCTTCCTGGTAGGCGACTTCCAATGCCTCTCTGGCTCAAGCGACGGCGTTCCCATCCGCGCCTGCGCCACGCCCGACCAGGTGCAATACGGAGCCTTCGCTCTTAAAACCGCCGAATACGTGCTGCACTATTACAACAACTACTTCGGCATTAAATATCCAATGCCCAAGCTCGACATGATCGGCATCCCCGACTTCGAAGCCGGAGCCATGGAAAACTTCGGCGCCATCACCTATCGCGAGTCTGATCTGCTTCTCGATTCCAGCCATGCCTCCGTAGGCGCCGAGCGCCGTGTCGGGCTAGTTGTTGCGCATGAGATGGCCCATCAGTGGTTCGGGGATATGGTCACCCTCGAATGGTGGGACAACACCTGGCTCAACGAAGGCTTCGCCACCTGGATGGAAGCCAAGCCCTTGGAAGCCTGGAAGCCCGAATGGAACATGACGCAGGAAGTCGCCAACGACAACCAGGGCACGCTCAATCTCGACGCCCAGCGCATCACCCGCACCATCCGCGCCAAGGCCGACACGCCCGATGAAATCAATGAAATGTTCGACGGCATAAGTTACGGCAAGGCCGGAGCAATGCTGCTGATGGTGGAAAACTATCTCGGCAAAGAAACTTTCCGCCAGGGCGTGCATAAGTACCTAGCCGCCCACTTATACGGCAACGCGACCGCAGAAGACTTCTGGAACACGCAAGCCGAAGTCAGCCATAAGCCAGTCGATAAGATCATGGACAGCCTCGTCTCTCAGCCCGGCGTGCCCATGCTGACTTTCGGCCAGCCTTCCGGATCGAGTGTTCTCGTATCGCAGGATCGATTCTTCCTCAACGCCAAAGCCGACCCCGGCGCGTCCCAGGTCTGGACCCTCCCTGTCTGCTTCAAGACTGGCGGCAGCGAGCACTGCGAGGTCCTCAACACCGCACATCAATCCCTGACGGCATATTCCTCGCCTTTTCTCTTCGCCAATGCCGAGGGCAAAGGCTACTATCGCAGCAGCTATTCCATCCCGGTCTACAATCAGCTTCTTCCCCACGTCGAAACCGATCTCGCACCCGAAGAGCGCATCAGCCTTCTCGGCGATCAATGGGCCCTCACCCATTCCGGAAAATCCAGCGTCGAGAGTTATCTCGACCTCGTAGCCGCCATCCGCAATGACACCTCCGCCGAGATCATCAGTCAGGCCGCGAACGGCCTCAATACCATCGATGCGCAAATCGCCGGCGATTCTATGGAGCGCGAGGAGTTTTCCTCTTGGGTCCGCAAAAACTTCGCTGCAGCCTATAGAAATCTTGGCGCCCCACAGGCAAATGATGCCCCGGGCAAGCGCGAACTCCGCGCAGAGCTGCTCACGCTGGTCGCCGGACTGGGCAAGGATGAGGCGGCAATTGCCGAAGCCAAATCCATCACCACCCGCAGCCTCGCCGATCCCTCCAGCGTCGATCCCACCGTCGCCGTCGCCGCGCTCAATATCGCCGCGCGCAATGGCGACAACGCGCTCTTCGATCAATTGCAAAAGACCAGTGAGGATGCAGTCAATCCTCAGCAGCGCGCTACCGCTCTTCGTGCTCTCACACTCTTCACCGATCCAACTCTGGAGAAGCGCGCCCTTGAATACGCCGTCTCAGGCAGGGTCAGAAATCAGGATGCAGCTTCTTTCTTGGGTGTTGAGCTTCACAACCGCGATACACAAGACCTCGCGTGGCAATACGTCCAGGACAATTGGAGTAAAGTGGCGGCTCAGCTAACAACCTTCGGCGGAGCGTATCTTGTAGGCGGCGCAGGAGGCTTCTGCAGCGCAGATCGCATCCAACAAGTGACCAGCTTCTACAGCACCCACAAGGTAGCAGCCTCCGAGCGAACTCTGGCCCGCGCCAAGGACCAGATCGGCGATTGCATTGACCTGCGTGCAGCCCAAGAAGCCAATCTAAAGGCGTGGCTAAGCAAACAGTAAATCAATCATTCCCCTGAGCAAAACAACATAGATCAAAACAAATGGGATGCATCTCGACCGTAAGGTCAAATACATCCCATTTATCTATTGCAGATCAGGAGAAGAGCTAACTCTTCAACGCCACTCGAACATGGAGTTCCTTCAACTGGTTCTCCGGTACAGACGTAGGCGCATCCACCATCAGGTCGATTGCCTTCGCCGTCTTGGGGAAAGCGACCACCTCGCGCATATTCGGCGCGCCCGCCAGTAGCATTGCGATGCGATCAAGGCCCAGCGCAATCCCGCCATGCGGAGGCGTCCCATACTCCAGCGCATCCAGAAAGAACCCGAACCGCGCCCGCGCTTCCTCATCCGAAATCCCCAGCGAAGCAAAAATCTGCTGCTGCACGTCCTTACGATGAATTCGAATCGACCCCGAGCCCAGTTCCAGCCCATTCATCGCCAAGTCATAACAGTTGGCTCGCACACTTGCTGGATCGCTCACCAGGTTCGCCATATCCGCCTCAAACGGAGCCGTAAACGGATGATGCGCAGGGACCCACCTCGCCGCCACGGACTCATACTCGAACATCGGAAAATCCGTAACCCAGATCGGCTGAAAAGCCTCTCTTCCATCCACCAGCTGCCCTGACCCCAGCACGAAAGAGTTAGCCTCGCTCACCACTGTTTGGGTAACTCCAAAAGCCCCATGTCGCGCAGCATACTTCTTCGCTAACTCACTGCGGAAGCTTCCTGCAGCCAGATAGACATTGATCTCCCGCTCCGAGAGCCTTCCGGGAAACTTCGTATCGCTGGCATGGATATGATGCGCCGGATCGCCCGCAACAATGATGACAAAATCAGCCTCAGCCGCCCCAACAAGCTCACGCACCTTCGCCGCCGCCTCTGGAAATCCCTTCGCCAGCCGTTTGAAATCGTCGATAAACTTCGCGCCCTTCTTCAGATCGAAGAGCGGATGATTGTCCTCGCGCTCCTTGCGGCTCAATTCGCCCACATTGGGAATGCGCAGCGCCACCACCGGCAGCGCCGGATCGATCTGCAAAGTAGCCAGCGCCTCATCCGCAAATGCCGCGCGTACATCCGTCAGCCCCGGCAGCCGCAGATCGGGCTTATCGCTGCCAAACTGTCGCATCGACTCGTCATACGTAATCCGCGGAAACGGCGCGGCAATCGTAACTCCCGCCGCCGCAAACCCCGCCACCATAAACTTCTCCACCACCGCAAAGACTGTCTCCTGCTGCGGAAAACTCATCTCCAAATCGACCTGAGTAAATTCCAACTGCCGGTCGGCGCGCAGGTCCTCATCGCGAAAGCACCGCGCAATCTGAAAATACTTATCGAAGCCCGAAATCATCAAAATCTGCTTGAAGATCTGCGGAGACTGAGGTAGCGCATAAAACTCGCCGGCATGAACCCGGCTCGGCACTAGAAAATCCCGCGCCCCCTCCGGCGTCGACTTGGTCAAAATCGGTGTCTCAATCTCCAGAAAGCCCTGATCGCTCAGGCTCTGCCGGATCGCCAGCGTAATCCGGTGCCGCACCGCAAAATTCCGCTGCATCTCCGTGCGCCGCAAGTCGAGATAGCGATACTTCAGCCGTACTTCCTCATTGGCAATCGCTTCTTCGGCAGGAGAGAACGGCGCGAGGCGCGCATCGTTCAGTACCAACAACTCCGTCGCCTCAATCTCGATCTCGCCGGTAGGCATCTTGGGATTGATCGCCAGATCGTCGCGCAGCCGCACCTTGCCGATCGCCGCGACAACATACTCCGGCCGGATCGCCTCGCCCTTCGCATGTCCTTCAGGCGTCAGATCGCGGTCTAGCACAATCTGCGCAATTCCGCTGCGGTCGCGCAGGTCCAGAAAGATCAAGTTTCCATGATCCCGCCGCCGGTTCACCCAGCCCATCAGCACTACTTGTTTGCCTGCATCGGGTGCGCGCAGCTCTCCGCACACGTGCGTCCGTTCCAGCTTGCCAATAAAATCGAGCACTTCCAATGTCCTCTACTTGTTGCGGGTTGCGGTGAGATGCGCAGCCAGCTCAGCCCGCGCCACTTTGCTCTGAACCCCGCTTGCGAAATCCTTGACCGTCAGAATACCGGATCGCACTTCATCCTCGCCCAGCAGCACAATCGTTCGCGCCACCTTATCCGCCGCCTCAAACGATTTCTTAAGTCGGAAGCTGCCATCGCCGAGTTCGATCTTTAGTCCGCCCCGTCGCAACTCCCGCGTCAGCTCCAGCGCCGCCGGGTTCTGCCCCTCGCCCAGCGGAGCGATATATGCATCTGTCAACTCCGCCTTCGCTTGCTCAAGGGTTTGCAGGGTCAGCACCAGCCGATCCTCGCCCATGGCAAAGCCAATCCCCGGAGCCTTAGGCCCGCCAATCGCCTCGCTCAGCCCGTCATACCGCCCGCCGCCCAGCAGCGCATTCTGCGTACCCAGCCCGGCATCGTGCGTAAACTCAAACGTAGTCCGTGTGTAGTAGTCCAGCCCGCGCACCATGCGGTGATCGCGCTCATAAGGCACGCCCGCCGCATCCAGCGCCGCGCAAACCCCCGCAAAGTGCGCTTTCGAGCTCTCATCCAGAGAATCGGCAATCTTCGGCAGCGCGTCGATAAACGGCTGATCGTGCGGCACCTTGCAGTCCAGCACCCGCAGCGGATTGGTCACCGCCCGCCGCTGGCAGTCCTCGCACATCTGCCCCACCACCGGCTCCAGCGCCGCCTTCAACTTGGCAATATACGCCGGCCGGTCGCTCGCCGATCCCACCGAATTGATCTTGAGCGTCCACCCCGAGATGCCCAGCTCATCCAGCATCGTAGCCAGCATCTCCAGCACCTCGGCATCGCGCAGCGGGCTCTCGCTGCCCGAAGAAACCGGCCCGATCACTTCTGCGCCGATCTGTGAAAACTGCCGGTATCGCCCCTTCTGCGGCCGCTCCCGCCGGAACTGCGGCCCGATGTAATAGAGCTTCTGCAACTGGCCAGTCTCGCCCAGCTTGTGCTCGATATAAGCCCGCACCACCCCAGCCGTATTCTCCGGCCGCAGCGTCAGCGACTGCGTCTTCTCCGACTGCGCCCGAGCCCGGTCCTCCCAGGTGTACATCTCCTTGGAGACAATATCCGTCTCCTCGCCCACCCCACGGGCAAACAGCCCCGTGTCCTCAAACACAGGAGTCCGAATCTCGCCAAAGTTATACCGCTCAAAAACCGATCGGGCCACCGCCTCAATCCGGTTCCAAAGCGCCGTCTCCGGAGGCAAAAGATCCCGCGTCCCCCGCACCGCCTTCAATGTACTCATAGTGCTAGCCTTATCTGCATCGTCGAAACGTTCACTTTCAAGGATACAGGGTGCAAACGATGATCCTTCAAGCCGCAACCTTCATTGCCTTTCTCGTGAACGAAGTGTCACCAGCTCCAATTGTGGTTCAATGCGGGTCAACCGGTGGACAAGACCCGCTCTGGTCTCGGCTGCTCATTACAGTAATTCCATCGATCCTTGCGCTTGGAATCGCATGGATGGCCTTTCGTTGGAACAGTCAAAAGGATCAAAAGCGATGGGCGTTAGACAACAAAAAGGCTGAATGGCAGGAACTCGTCAAGTTTGCGTCGGCGAAAGAGCAATTTATGCCGTCAGTTGCAATTGGCGGCGAACTTATCGCGGCGGTTAATGACCCATCTTTCAACCAACACCTCCGCGACATGACACGTGCAGTTCTGAACTGTGTATTCATTTCCGAAACTCGTGCGAACGCAATCTACCAAAGGCTCCTCGATATCCAGGTTACGAACGATAGAGCCAAAGGCCATATTGAAGCCCATAACCAAAACGCGATCGCCGCTCATTCGCTAGGAATTCCTGGGAAACTCGATGCAGCAAAGAATGTGCAACTAGAATTGGGCTCATTGTTGACGGAAATTCGCCGCTTTGCCTCAGAGGATATGGAACTGGAGCGGGGAGATCATGGTGGAAATTCTTGGAAGATTGAGTCAAAAAGGCTCGCGGGCGGCAAACAGAAGCCAGCCTTCCTTCAGATGCGACAGAATAGGAGTTCATCATGAATCACGAGATTTTGCTGAGCAGTGACGAAGACGGCTGGATCATAGCCGAATGCCCCGAATTGCCGGGCTGCGTAAGCCAAGGCAAGACCGAAGCTGCAGCTCTGGCCAATATCGAGGAAGCAATTGCGGGCTGGTTCTGGGCAGAAAGTCTAAAAGCCGCAGACTCTCAAACTATGCCCCTCGCTTAATCGACTCCAGCAAAGTCCGCTCAATCCGCGTCTGCCAGCCTGGCCCATCGGCTTTAAAGTGCGCAATTACCTCCGGCGCCAGCCGCAGCGACACCAGCTTCTTCGTCGGAGCCTTCTGTGGCCCACGCTTCCCCCGCCGCACCACCTTCCCCTCGCGAATCACATCCGCCCTGGCCAGCCAATCTGCAGCGGCTTTCGCATCATTCGGGTCGTATGGCCCATCCTCTGGCTCATAAGGGATCGCATCTCCCTCCTTGTAAGCCAGCACCCTGCTCCAATCGGTTTCACTACTCAAATTCGTTTTCCTCATCCCAGACAAACTCAATTTAGTCGTAGCTACAATATTCTCCGAAGGCAAATGAATTCAGGCCTCAATAGGCTGGATGCCCCAGAAGCCAACCCGATCCGACCCGCATTGACTTCACCCCCAACCCAACCCATACTTGAATCCATGACGTACACCCTCCAGCAGGCGCAGACCAACCTCGCCCAGCTTCTTGCGGAAGCTGAGGAAGGCAAAAAGGTCGTCATCGAGCGCGACGAAAAGCCTCCCTTGCGGTTGATTGTGATGGAGGAGCAAGTCGAAACGCCGACGGAACGCAAGCCGCGCGTGCCTGGCCAGTATGCCGGTCAATTCACGTATTCCAACGATTGGTGGAAGCCCCTCGAAACAGACGAAGAACTGCGTGAATACGGCTTCGACATTATGATCGACGACGGCAAGCCCGACGACTTGCTCCCATGAAGTTTCTGCTCGATACTCATACCGTGCTTTGGTGGCTCGATTCGCCAAACTTGTTGGGCAAAACCGGCTATACCCGTATGGCTGATCCTACGAATGAATTGCTCGTATCTCCTATCATCCCGTGGGAAATCGCCATTAAAGCAAACAAGCACAGGCAAACCCCGCACGCCCTCATCACAGATTTCCACGCAGTCCTCCAGCAGCAAGGCTTTACCTCGATCGGCATCGACCCGCTCCACGCCATCCGTTCCGGCCTGCTCCCGTTCCATCACCGTGATCCTTTCGACCGCCTCCTAGCCGCCCAATCTCTGGAACTCGACATCCCCCTCATCAGCCGCGACAACGTCTTCGATCAATACGGAGTTAAACGCATCTGGTAACAGGTCTAACTCCTGCATCCCCGCCCCAGCCTCCAGCATCCTAGCAGCCATGGAATACAGACTCCTCGGAGGCTCCGGCCTCAAAGTATCCGCACTTAGCTTCGGCACCGGCACCTTTGGTGGCGGCAACGAATTCTTCAAAGCCTGGGGCGAAACCGATGTGGCTGAAGCCCGCCGCCTCATCGACATCTGTTTCGAAGCCGGCGTCAATCTCTTCGA
>Ga0206802_1059_pt2 | contig 26974 bp, 26 predicted proteins | sample Alteio_BWOrgCont_63_FD_152902 | JGI IMG/M metagenome (GOLD analysis project Ga0206802, IMG submission 152902) | Enriched cells from forest soil in Barre Woods Harvard Forest LTER site, Petersham, Massachusetts, United States -... | ecosystem: Environmental > Terrestrial > Soil > Temperate forest >... | reverse complement strand
ATACGAAAGTCCATTAAAAGTTTTAATTGGTACATTGCGTAAAGGTAAAGCCTGGATTGAATCGAATTACGAATCACCAAAAGATAAAGCGCTGAAAGAATTGCTTGAACGTCAAAAAACAGAAAAGGAAAAACGCGATACAATGATCAAGCAACTTATCGAAATTGGGTTTCCTGAGTGGCGTAAAAAGCTCACGCAAGATGAAATCAAACAAATTGTTCCAGCAGAAACGCTTAATCTGAACTTAACACCAGCAATCACTGCTGCATTAAGAACGTACTACATCGATACAGTTTTAGCTCCAAAAATTGAATTTGAAATCTAGATATTTTATTTTTTGAAAAATTTTGTATTGAAATAAATTAAAACTCTGTAAAGTTTGGTTTGTGTTTGGTTTAAAAGAGGATTACCCATGCGTTATTTTATTGTTCCAGCATTAATATTATTGTTTGCCAGCAGCGCAATAAAAGCCGCCGTACCCAATGGCAATGCTGCTTACCTGTTCGATTTTCAATACGATGCAAAAGGTGACAAGAAAGGCCATCAGCCAGGTTTATTTGCTGCAAAAATAAATGAATACAATCGTACGGCAGATAATCCACATCACATTACCCAGCTTTTCAGTTATGCCGGTGATATGGAAATGTTTTGCCGCGGTTCTGCCAATACCCGCAAGAGCAAGGCTTGCAAGCCAGATGACCTCATGGTTTTTTATGGCAATGGTGCGCGTTCAGCACAAGCCTACAGCGAAACAATGGATGAGACAGATGAATCCATCAAAATTGTGCCAGTGGTGGATGGACACCTGGATAGCATTAACTTGCGCGGCTTTAATAATATGACAGAAGCAGAAGCGGTGACGTATGCCGACAAGATCGCTGCCACTTTTTGCCGGGATACGCATGTTAATGGCGTGCAATTCGATCTGGAACCATTTGATCTCAAACAGCCGGGACAATTATTTTTTTACAAACAAATTGCAAAGGATTTTTCGAACGGCAATTGTGTGGATGAATATCATCCCAAAGGTCGTTATTTTTCTGTTTTCACCAATTCTTCCCATATTGATGCCGATGTCGGCAAAGTCCTGAACCAGTATCACAATGGTTATGTGGTAGATGCGCTATATGATCTCGGCCCGCGTCCCAAAGGTGTTGCGACATCGCCTGAGGAATATAAACGCCTCGTGCATCGTGAAATCGTAAACATGAATACCAAAGCCAGTCAGTATCATGTGAAATTCCTGCTGGCTGTACCAGTTGCCGCAACGGGTCATGAATTTGAAAGTCGATCAGGCAAGGAAACAGGTTATCAGCAAATGGAATATGTCAAAGCAGCTTTTGCTGAAATCAATGGTGAAAAGATACGTGATAATGCCAATTTCATGGGCGTGGCACTGTGGGCTTTTACGGATCGCATGCTGTTGGGATCACATGAATATTTGCCTGCAAAACCTGATAAGGAAACAGAAAATTATCTGATGAAGAACCTGTAATGCAAGACGCATCAGAACACATACCGCTCGTGCATTTACGCTGGGAACATCGCAGCAAGCAACGTTATTATGAAGCACATCTTGGTACCGACCTGATGGAGGATATCGTGCTAACTAAAGTGTGGGGTGGAATTGGCAAGCGCAATGGCAGAATCATTCATGTTGCTTATGCTGCACCTGCGCAAGCATTGCAGGCGTTACAAAAAATTATTCATCTGCGGGAAAAAAGAGGTTATACGCTGGTTTCAGAAGTAAAAGTCTAGTAGTATTCCTGAATTTCCATACTTGCAATGTGGGAGTATTTTTGGTGCTGGAACGAAAATGGTTGCAAAACAATGGACGAAGTTTTCGCTTCAAGGCAAGTTTTTCTCCTTGTCTGATACTCGAAATCATTCAGCCCGACATGCAAATCATCCAGAAAGAGTTAGCTGAGCTAGCTCAGCATGCACCACGTTTTTTTAACGGCTCATCTGTCATTATCGATCCACAAAAAATATCAGGATGGGATAAAGCAGATTATGAAACACTAAAACAGCTTTTGCTTTCCCAGGGTCTGGTACCGATTGGTGTGCGTGGTGGCAATGCCCCTCAGGAAGAAGCAGCTCAATTAGCCGGGCTGCCTTGTCTTAATACGGGCAAGTCCGCACCGCTCGAAATTGTTCCGGCAGTTCCTGAAAACACCTTGCGGGAAACCACTCGATTAGTTACTTCACCGGTTCGATCAGGCATGCAACAACATGCGCGTGAAGGAGATTTGATTGTAACCAGTTCCGTGAGCGCAGGTGCTGAACTGGTCGCTGCTGGTCATATTCATGTATATGGTGTGTTACGTGGCAGGGCGCTTGCTGGAGCAAATGGCAACAAGGACGCGTGTATTTTTTGCCGGACACTGGAAGCAGAACTGGTTTCCATCGCGGGATATTATTTGACGAAGGAAGAAATGGCATCGATCCCGACTACGCCATCCAGCATCATCCAGATTTATTTGCAGAACGAAGAATTACATATTCGCACATTATGATTTAACAGGAGTCGACGTGACAAAAATCATCGTTATTACCTCAGGAAAAGGTGGTGTTGGCAAAACTACCACAAGTGCCTCATTTGCTGTTGGCATTGCCAATCGCGGACATAAAACAGTCGTGATTGATTTCGATATTGGTTTACGTAACCTCGATTTGATCATGGGTTGTGAACGGCGTGTGGTGTATGACTTTGTCAATGTCATTCGCGGCGAAGCCAATCTTAAACAGGCACTCATTCGTGATAAACATGTGAAAGACCTTTGTATTCTTGCTGCCTCACAAACCAGGGACAAGGATGCACTCACCATGGAAGGTGTGGAAAAAGTACTGAAGGAATTAAGCGAATCCTTCGATTATATTATTTGCGACTCACCCGCTGGTATTGAACGCGGCGCACAGTTAGCCATGTATTTCGCGGATATGGCGATTGTTGTGACCAATCCTGAAGTTTCCTCAGTACGTGATTCTGATCGTATCCTCGGTTTACTTGCCAGCAAAACCCGACGTGCGGAAGAAGGTAAGGAAGCAGTGAGCGAACATTTGCTGCTAACACGTTATTCACCGGATCGTGTCTCACGTGGCGACATGTTAAGTCTTGCTGATGTCAACGACATCCTTGCCATACCTGTTCTTGGTGTCATACCGGAATCGCAAGCTGTATTGCGAGGTTCCAATGCTGGTATTCCTGTGATCATGGATGCGGAAAGTGATGCAGGACAAGCTTATGCCGATGCAGTCGCACGCTTGCTGGGAGAAGAAGTTCCACATCGTTTCATGGATGAAAAAGTACATTGGCTAAAACGTATGTTTCGTTTCAGGGAGAAAGCGCGTCATGAAAATACAAAATCAGCTTAATCGCATTCTTGCGTATTTTCATCGTCCCGAAGTAAGCGCGAAGAGTGCAAAAGAGCGTTTGCAGATTATTATTGCGCATGAACGTGGCGAACGTGACAAACCTGATTATCTGCAAGCCTTGCAAAAAGATATTCTTGCTGTGATCGCAAAATATGTGGATATCAGAACAGATGATGTGAAGATTGAGCTGGAAAGACAGCAGGGTTGTTCGGTGCTGGAATTAAATGTGGTATTGCCGACTCTGGCGCAAGAAACAGATAAATAAAAAATAGGGTGTATTTTTCAATACACCCTATTTATTTAATATTAATCGTTTTGGCATTCATGAAGGAATGGATTCCCTCAGCGGATAATTCCCTTCCATAACCAGAACCTTTGATCCCACCAAAAGGCAAACGCGGATCAGATGCCACAGCAGTATTGACAGCACACGTTCCCGCTTCAATTTTTTCAATCGCGAGTTTTTCACCTTTCGCAATATTTTCCGTAAAAATCGCTGCTCCCAATCCATAAGGCGTATCATTCGCTATCGCAATAGCTTCATCTTCATCGGCTGCAGGAATGATCGCCATCACTGGACCAAAGATTTCTTCCTGAAAGGCAGGTGTGTCGCGAGGAATATTGTTGAGTAATGTTGCAGGATAATAAAAACCTTTTTCTGCCGGAATATTTCCACCCATGATGAGTTCCGCACCTTTTGCAACACTTGCAGTGACTTGTTCATGTACCTTGTCACGAATATCTTTTCTCGCCAATGGTCCAAGCATGGTTTGCGGTTCCAGCGGATTACCCATTTTATAGGAAGCCATTTTTTCCTTTATTAATGACAATAATTTTTCATGAACGGGTTTTTCCACAATAATACGTTTGGCAGCGATACAAACCTGACCCGCATTACTCATGCGTGATTTTACACAAGCCTCCGCTGCATTTTGCAAATCAGCATCTTTAAGAATGATATAAGGATCACTGCCGCCTAATTCCAGCACGGATTTTTTTAATTGCTTTGCTGCAAGTGCGCCGACTATTTTCCCAGCACGTGGACTACCAGTGAGTGTGACAGCAGTGACTTCCGGGTTAGAAATTATTTTATCGGAATGCTCATCTGAAATAATGAGTGCACGAAACAGGTTTTCCACAAAACCTGCTTCACGAAATAAATTTTCAATTTCGAGCGCGGTTCCTGTTGAGATAGGTGCATGTTTCAATAGTGCTGCATTTCCCGCCATGATATTGGGTGCTGCAAAACGATAAACTTGCCAGAAAGGAAAATTCCACGGCATGATTGCCAGTATCACACCCATGGGTTGATACGTGACAAAACTTTTGCGCAATTCTGTTTCGATAATTTTTGGTTGCAGATAATGTTCAGCATGTTTTGCATAATGCTCGCAAACGAGTGCGCATTTTTCTATTTCTGCTTCACCTTGCGTGAGTGGTTTTCCCATTTCCGTTGCAATAAGTTTTGCATATTGTTTTTTGCGATCGCGCAATAAACCAGCCATTTTCAGCATGCAGGCAGTGCGTGTGGAAAAATCCGTCTTGCGCCAGATTTGATACGCTTCCTGTGCCGCATGAATAATCTGATTGATTTCCTGATCAGACATTTCCTGATAAACATGAATGACTTCACCGGTGGCAGGATTCATTGTTTCAATGGACATAAGCAAATATTCCTTTTGCAAAGTATTAGCAGATATTAATTCAGTGACTTGCCCGAGTTATTTTTTCTTCATGAGCAAGCAACCATTTTTTTCTTTCAAGTCCTGCACCAAAACCACCGAGACCACCATCACTGGCAATGATGCGATGACAAGGTACGATAATGATCAGCAAATTCTTGCCATTTGCACTTCCCACGGCACGATAAGCACGTTTTCTGCCGATATTTTCCGCCTGTTTTGCGTAACTGATGGTTTGACCAAATGGTACAGCACATAATCCTTGCCAGGCTTGTAATTGAAACGTTGAGCCATTTAATTGAAATGGTGTTTTCCAGGTTTTTAATTTACCAGCAAAATATGCCTGCAATTCCTGTTCAATGGAAACAAGTGGCGCAGATTTTTTTGTCGTAAGCGGATGTTCGCAAATCATTTTAATATCGTGTTCCAGATTCACCTGATCAGAAAATTGCAATAACCATAATTTTTTTTCATCAGCGATTGCTGTCAGATTACCCAGTGGTGTTTCAATGTTTGAGCGAAAAAATGACATATCAAGCTCCTCGTGCAAAGTGAGATTACGATAGTAGCTTCGGGCGTTTCAGGCAAGATTTTTTAGATTTGCACAAATCATGTACGTTCACCCATGATACGAGTACCGATGCGTAGCATCGTCGCACCATGCAAAATGGCTTCCCTGTAATCACTACTCATGCCCATGCTTAATTCAGCCAGGGAAAAGCTATTTTTGATTTTTTGCATCAAGGCAAAATGCGGAAGGGGATTTTCATGCACAGGTGGAATGCACATGATTCCCTGAATATTTAACGCGGTGATATTTTTGCAGGCTGAATAAAAATCAGGAAATGCTTCAGGCGAAATACCATTTTTTTGATGTTCCGCACCAGTATTAATTTGCACCAGACAAATGGGAGAACGTTGTTGCCTGATCGATTCCACTGCTATTTTTTCCGCGATTTCGAGACGATCGAGGGAGTGGATATAATGACAATACTTGATAATGTTTTTGATCTTGCGTGACTGAATTTGTCCAATGTAATGCAGCACCACATCAGGATATTGCATTAAAAGTGAAGGCCATTTCTGCTCAATTTCTTCAATCCTGCTTTCTGCGAATTGTCGTTGTCCAGCATCAAGCAGCCAGTGAATTTTTGTTTCTGGCTGAAATTTTGAAACGACAATCAATTTAATTTCATCGGGATGACGTTGTGCAACATGAGAGGTTTGTATGATTTGCGATTGCACTTCCGCATAATTTTTTAGCAGTAATTCTTTATCCATCATGGTTCATTCATTCAGTATGATTTATAATTCCTGCCAAATCATAGCAAAAATAAGGGAGAAATACCTTGAAAAAAATGGCTGCTGTGCAGATGTGTTCTTCTGCAGATGTCGATGAAAATTTGCAACAGGCAAGTAAATGGATTGCAGAAGCAGCTGAAAACAAGGCAAGTCTTGTGGTGCTGCCAGAAATGTTTGCCATCATGGGCATGAATGCAAACGATAAAATCCTGATACGCGAAGCGCGCGGCGAAGGTAAAATCCAGTCTTTTCTGGCGCGGATGGCACGTGAACATCGTATCTGGATTGTGGGTGGAACCATTCCACTGATTAGCAAACAGGAAAACAAGGTAATGGCAGCATCCCTGGTTTATGATGATCACGGAAAGCTCGTGGCACATTACGATAAAATGCATTTGTTTGATGTTGTACTCTCCAGTGAAGAACAATATCGTGAATCAGACACAATTACTGCAGGAAATAAAATCGTCACCGTGGATAGTCCGGTGGGAAAATTGGGACTTGCTGTTTGTTATGATGTACGTTTTCCAGAATTATTTCGTTGTCTTTCTGATGAAGGCGTGGAAGTCATCGCATTACCTTCTGCATTTACAGTACCAACAGGCAAGGCACACTGGGAAATTCTGGTACGTGCACGCGCGATTGAAAATTTTTGTTATGTCATTGCTGCCGCGCAAGGTGGCAATCATGTCAATGGCAGAAAAACCTGGGGACACTCCATGATCGTTGCGCCATGGGGAAATGTACTGGCGGTTCTTGATGATGACAAGCCAGGTATAATTTATGCTGAAATGCAAAATGAAAAAATAAATGAAGCCAGACAATCCATTCCGGTGAAACAACATAGACGCATATTAACTGACAGGCGCAATCTCGATCATGAAAATTAAATTAAACGCAGCAGACATACAATTTAATTTTATTCGCTCACGCGGGCCTGGCGGTCAGAATGTGAATAAAGTCGCCACTGCTGTTTTATTGCGATTTAATGTAAGACATGCAAGTTTGCCAGAAGCAGTGCGTGAAAGATTAATCATGATATTGGGGAAAAAATTAAGTAGCAGCGGTGATTTGCTGATCAAGGCAAATCGCTTTCGCAATCAGGAGCGCAATCGTCAGGATGCGCTGGAACGTTTGCATGAATGGATACATCGTGCCAGTATTCCCGTGAAAAAACGTAAAGCAACCAAACCCACGTTTGCCAGCAAGCAGAAACATTTACAGCATAAAAAAATTCATGGAAAGATCAAATTAATGCGTTCCAGAAAACTGCTGCGCGAAGAATAAGATGCAAACTCATCATAAATAAAATGAAATTTACTCATGCGAATTTCGCTGTGAAAAAATAAATTGATTGAAGAAACATCGTCTTGTCATTTCAGTTACAAATTTTCCCGAAAAAACACTGTAAATACTTGTGCTAACCTGTATGTATAAAACAAAAAAAGGGATCCTGTATGTTGAAATCAATATTCAGTTTTCTGGTCTCCGCGATACTTCTCTCTCTCACTTCGATGACAGCAAATGCCTGGGACAAGGGGATCTATCTCACGCAATACATGCTGGAAAAACCTGAAAAACTCGATTATTTCCTGCGTGAAGCGAAAGCGGCGGGCATTAACACATTTGTCATTGATCATGAATATTTTAGTTCACATTACGCACCTGCGATTGCCAAGGTAAAAGCAGCAGGTATTAAAAATGTGACACGCATTGTGGTCTTCACAGAAAAAGGTGGCGATGCAAAAACCATACGTTCAGAAGCTTACTGGAAAGAAAAATATAAATTAATTGATGATGCCATCAAGGCAGGATCCGATGCGATTCAGCTCGATTATATTCGTTACAGTTCCAAAGAACCTGCTGATCCGCAGCACGCAAAAGATGTTTACAAGGTCATCAAGTGGTTCAAGTCGAGAATCAATGCAGAAAAAGTTCCGATGGAAATCGATATATTTGGTGAAGTGAGTTATTACCCTTCCATGCATATTGGTCAGGATATCAAGATGTTTTCTGATTCAGTGGATGGTGTGAATCCCATGGTTTATCCATCACACTTCTGGCCATATGAAAAATATTCTGCTGAGCCATACAAGACAGTTAATAATTCATTGAATTCACTTGTTGGACAGTTCAACGATAAACCTCCCTTCAAAGTGCATGCTTTCATTGAAGCAGCTAATTATCATTACCTGAAAAAAACCAGTGATGCACAGAAACAGAAATATTTATTGCAGCAGATTCGCGCAGTGGAAGATGCAAAAAATGTTTCTGGCTGGTATGTCTGGAGTGCGAACAATGTGTATGACAATTTGTTCAAGGTACTCAAGGCGAATAAAACCAAAAGCGCAGATTTTACAGAAACAAAAACCGCAGAGAAATAAGACGCCAGGGGTCGCATCTCGAATTCACCCTATGGAGGAAAAGAATTTGTGTTTGTTTGCAAATAAAGCGCAGGAGGCCGGAGGCCGACGAGCCATTGCAAACAAACACAAATTCTTTTCCTCCATAGGGTGAATTCGAGATGCGACCCCTTCGTCTTTCGTCTTAGGGTGAATTCGAGATGCGACCCCTTCGTCTAAACCCATCACTTCAAAACGTCACTGTCGCTGTAATACTATCTGTATACGTTCCTGCGCCGACATTTTGCGAGGCTGGAATGTATGCATACATCGGATAAGTTCTCGTTGTTGATAATAATGAGAGGGAGTAGGAATCACTGATGGTGCCTGTTCCACTCGTGCCATCTCCCCAGACAGTCGTTCGAGTGGAAGTAGTATAAATATTGTAATTTAAATTCCATGAGGAAAATTTCATCGTCCGCGTTGTGTAACTGTTGCTGGATCCCTTGTTAAGCGAAACAGCATAGGAAACATTGAGTCCTGCGACCAATGCACTGCAAGTCACAGAAACATTCGCATTATTACTGATGGCATTACCACTGAAAGGTGCATAAGTGCCAACATTGAAAGTGGCAACAGATGCAGAACAGGTGCAATTTAATCCTATACAGGTTGCAAATACTTTCATTGGTATGATCAAACAAAAAATAACGACAAGCATTTTTTTTATAAGCAACTGACTTTCCTCTCTTTTAATCCATCCATATCATTCAATGGACGTTTGATTGCAAAATGACAGGCATGATGATTCCACAAACCTTTTCCTTTCAGCACAGATAAAAATGGTGCAGTTATAAATACCGTACCTTCATATCCCACCAGATATTTTTCATTATTATCCAGCAGGATTTCTGCACCAGCAGGAACATAATCGCCATTACGTTGCACCAAATGAAATTTGAGATTAAATGTTTTCTGCACATCAAATCTTGCAATCGTACCACTGAGATAATAAGGAAATACTTTTACGCTAGTTTCACCAATGTCAGCATTAAAGGGCAAATCACGCGATTCAATGGAAAGAGTATTTTCCTGATAAGGCAAAATTTGCGGTATCAATACATTTCCATAACGATCGGTTCTGCCGGCTAACTGATTTTGATAATAAACACGTATGTTTTCATAACCAGGCACTTGTACCAAAGCAAAACTTTGCAACAGTTGTCTCGATAAAAATGGATGGCCACCAAAATAAATGACTGCTCCATTAATATCACCTTCATAATAATTTTTATTGGCAATGTGATAGGCTTTTGCAGTGTATGTGCCAATTTCATTTTGCCAGGTAAAATCTCCACCCGGACCATTGATACCATTTGTCGTAGCGAGCACATGATAACCATATCCCACACCGAGCGGTAAATTGCGCGAATAAAGAAGGGCAGGTTGTGTCTGATGTTGTTGTGTATTGGTATAAGCACTCACAGTATGCAAATTATCCAGTGAAATAATAATCGCTGCATAAAACTGGTTATTGTCACTATTATGCAAATCAGCAATTGCACTGAGAGTAAAAGTTGTATTTTTAAATACACCACGACTGTAACTTAATGTGCTGATTTCAGAAATTTGTGGACCAGGATTACTGACGGCATCAGGAATGGCTAATTGTTTGGTGTAAGTGTAACTCAATCCAAATGAACCTAATATGCCAGCATCATATCCGAGAAAATATTGTTGTGTAGTCACTGCACCTAATGGCCCTGATTCACCGACCTGCATACCAATTTGCTGATAATCACTCGACATGTAAGTCGTTTTGAATCCTATGCTTAATACGGGTGTTTGTCTGGAAAATCCAGCTGAAAGCAATGTACCACCACCAAACTGACTATGACTTTTCGCTGTTGCAAGACTCATGACACCCAATTTATCTATCAGGTAATCAGATGAAATTCCCAATGTTTGTTGACTGGAAAGTAATTCCGCATGTGTGCCGAGCGTCAGCGAATTGGTTAATCCATATTGCAAGGTAGCAGTTGCTAACAAATCCTGATAATTATTACTATCAATTCCATAATTTTCACGTAAAAAACCCATTTCATAAGAATAATCACTCAACCCTTCCTTGAGTAAATTGGGACTTGCATAATAAGGAAAACTGATCGATTGCGTGCGTCCGAGTAAATCCTGTGTGACTACATTTACAGTTCCAGCACCTGTCACCACTGGAATATTGGTGACATTATAAATTCCGTTTTCAATACTTTTTTGCTGATTAAGAACACCATTAACAAAAATTTGCAGATTGGTGGGAACGATGGCTTCGCCGCGAAAACCTGGCAGAGGAAATGTAATGAAGTTTGGTTGCGTATTAAAATTCGTCGCATATTGAATCCCACCAAATCGCGCTGATCCACTCCAGGTACTGGCACCTGTAATGGCATCACCAAAACGCCAGGTGGCAATTTTTTCAGGTTGATCCAGCGTCCATGTGGTATTGAGCCGCACGAAATGATAAGTGCCAATACCTGATGGATCCAGTGCATTATAATTACTGACTAACACATCATTGGTACCTACACCAAAATGATTAAAATAACCAAGATCCAGCAACGCAGAATTGGATAACTGCGCAGCATGTGTATTGTCTATGCTGGTGAAATCATAATTTAAAAATAATCCTGGAAAGGCTGGACGCACGGGACAAGGATTGTATTGCGATAAATTGATCTGGCTGGATGGAAAATAATTTGCAGGAACGATAATAAATAATTCCAGTGTGCTTTTATCCAGATGATATTTGACGAATGGATACCAGTTTAATGAAAAATATTTTTCTCCTGCATGCACGACAGGTACACGATGAATGGGTGGAAAATTCCAGTTTTGTAAATCCTTTTCCCGAACATAAATATGTTCGTCTTCTGCATAACAAGTAAATATACCAGGCTGCTTTTTTTCATTGATGCTGACTTCGAGCAATAGCAGATTTTTTTTCTGCAAATAAGCTTGTATTACTGATGGCATTGTCATGAGTAATAAACCAAGCATCATGTGTTGTACAAATGGTTTAGTCCTGAATCTGAACACTTGCGCTGTTCCACTCTCCGTTAATCATTGCTTTCACGTTCAGCTCACTGGTTTTTTTGAGGGGAAACGCAAATTCATGATGTTGCATGGGCAAGAGATATAAAAAAATATTTTTGCTGGAGAGCAGTTGATGATTATCCGATAACTGTATCTTGTTCAGGAATAAAGTGGTATTTCCCTGATTTTGCAAATGTAATTGCAATTGATGGTTACGTTGCCATTTTGCTTGCCAGTGAAAACGCTGCGATTTAATCGCTGGTTCGACAAATAAGGGAATGGAAAAAGCAATCGCAATTTGCAGATTGGTTTCCTTTGGGTTTTGTATAACAATTTTATTCGGAACGATTTCACGCAGAATGACACGATACGTTAATTGTTTATCAATCGCATGTTTGCTCAACCACGCCACGCGTAATAATTGCGATTTCTGTCCCTCCACCTGAAAAACAGCGGGAGAAATCACCATATCAAAAGTAGGTTGCTGAATGTCGTGACCATTTTTCTGTGTCCAGGCTAATACGTCCGCCTGCACAGTGACTTTTTTATCTGAAAGATTGGTGAGTGTAAGCGTTGTCACCGGTTCTTCCTGCGATAAGCTTAATAATATTGGATTGATATTTAAGGAAGCAGCTTTTATAACCGGTGAATTTAATAATACCAGCAAGGATAGCAACAGGATGTGCAGCGATTTCATTTTACTTTCTCATCAATAGGTGACAGTGACAGTAACGGTATCTGAATAAGAAGCGGGTGGTATGGACGTTGCGTTTGCAGCAAAGATGGTGCCATAAACAGTAATCGGTTGAGAGGTACCTGTGCCCGTACCAGAATATGTATTCGTCCCAATCGTCGGTCCCCAGACGGTTGTCAGACCAGCATTTTGATAAAGGCTGTAGGCAATGGTATCCGTGCCACCTGATAGTCTGGTCATCAGACGATTGGCAACGGTTGCTCCCGTTCCTGATCCCGAATCAAGGCCAATGTTATAAGTCGAGCCATTCGTACAAGTAACATTGATGGTAGTTGAAGCATTTAATGCTGCTGCGAGAATGGGATTATAAATATTGAATGCAAGATTGCTGGCAGTCACACTGCAGGCGGCATTTACCGTGGCAGTGATGTTGAATGTGGTTGTGGTGGTAGTAGCAAAAACTGGGGTAACCAGGAGAAACACCAGGCTACTTAGTATTGATCCCTGATTGAAAATTTTATTCATGTCTCAAGTTCCATATGAATATTTTTTTAAAACTATCATAGTCACGATACTAAAGTCATTACTCATTTTTTTAATTTATTGCTGAAATAGGCGTGAAAGGTTATGATGGGCGGCTTATGAAATTACCTCACTCCTGTTTTTCCTTCATTTTATATTTCGCCAAAAAACAATGGATACAGTTCTCCTTGCTGATCTTTTCATTTGTTTTCTGGTCGATATCTGATGCGATTTTTCCTTATTTTCTCAAGGAGATAGTGGATACCATTGCGAATTATTCCGGCAATCGTGCCGCTATTTATACAGCACTTTCCGGCGTGTTATTCTGGCTGATTTTTACCTGGGTGCTGTCAGAAGTGTTCATGCGTTTTCAGGGTATAGTTCAGATTTATACCTTTCCTGTATTTCGCGCGAATATCCGTAAAGCAGTTTTTAATTATGTTACCTCGCATTCACATGAATATTTTGCCAGCAATTTTGCGGGTAATCTGGCTAAAAAGTTATCCGATCTTGCAACCAGTTGTCAGTCAATAATGGAAATTATTTGCTTTCAATTTGTCACAGCCATCACTGGCTCAATTATTGTTTTTGTCATCATGTGGTTAACCAATCCATTCTTTGCTCTTATTCTATTTATTTGGCTGGTGATTCATGTCGGCATCATGGTGCTGTTCCTGCGTTATGGTAATTATCTTGCAGAAATTCATTCGGATTCCGTTTCAGTTCTCAGTGGAAAAATCGTGGATGTATTTAGCAATATGCTCAACGTCAGACTTTTTTCGCGAAAAAAATTTGAAGCAGAATATCTTAAATTTTATCAGACAGATGAAATTGCGAAGGCTAAAAAATCCATGTGGCTGGTGGAAATCATGCGACTGGGCCTGGGATTAAATGGTTTGTTTCTTATCTTCGGCATGTTGTTTATGTTGTTACACGGCTGGATCAATGGCTGGGTGACGATTGGTGATTTTACGCTGGTATTAATGCAATCCTTCTGGTTGCTCGGCTGGTTATGGTTTATCAGTTTTCAGATGAGTCAATTTTCGCGGGAAACTGGCACGATTGAAAATGCCTTGAGCCTGATTAAAAAACAGCATGACATTATCGATAATAAAAATGCATTACCACTGATCATCAATCGTGGCGATATTCTCTTTGATCATGTTTCCTTTGCGTACCATAAAAAGCAGCCGGTTTTTCAGGAATTAAATTTGCATATTCCAGCAGGACAACGTGTCAGTCTGGTAGGATTTTCTGGATCAGGCAAATCCACTTTTGTGAATCTCATTTTACGATTTTATGATTTGCAATCAGGACGTATTCTGCTCGATGGTCAGGATATCAGTGAAGTGACACAACAATCCTTGCGTGCACAGATTGCGATGATTCCGCAGGATCCTGCACTTTTCCATCGTACCTTAATGGAAAATATTCGTTATGGTCGTCTCGATGCAACAGATGAAGAAGTGATTCAGGCTTCAAAGCTTGCACATTGTCATGAGTTTGTTGAAAAACTCGAACATGGATATCAATCATTGGTTGGCGAACGTGGTATTAAATTGTCAGGTGGTCAAAGACAACGTATAGCAATTGCACGAGCTATTCTGAAAAATGCACCGATTTTAATTCTGGATGAAGCAACTTCCTCGCTTGATACGGTGACAGAAAAATTAATCCAGGAAAGTTTGCATGCCCTGATGCAAAACCGTACGACGATTGTGGTTGCACATCGACTATCAACACTTGCTGATATGGATAGAATCCTGGTGTTTTATAAAGGAAGAATTGTGGAAGAAGGAACAAAAGCAGAATTACTGGATTTGCAGGGACATTTTGCCATGTTATGGAATATGCAAACCAATGGATTCCTGCCAGATGAAGATGAGCTGGATGAAGAATCGTAAGTCTGTCATTGTGGGTTCGTCATTATGAGGAGGCCGTCATTGCGAGCGTTTTTCAGCGAAGCAATCCATGCGTGCTATGAATGGATTGCTTCGCTGAAAAACGCTCGCAATGACGAACCCGCAATGACAACCTGCACTTATAATTTAAATATTATTAATAACTTACCCCGTTAATTTGAAAGTATTTCCTCAATTTGTTAAAATGCCTTCCCGCAGAAATTTTCGAGTTATTCATCGTGAAACGTTTCATTCCATTGTTGCTTACAGTTTTATTTTTAATATTTTCCATGCAGGCATTTGCTGCCAGGGAAAATGTTTTTTATATCCTGCACAGTAAACAATCGAAGGAATTGAATGTTTACCTCGATATCATCAATAAAAATCATCACGCCATTAATATATTAATTTCCCAGGCTTTCCAGATTGATGATGCTGGAAATTTGACGGGTTATCTGAATCGGGAATTAGTGACAATAACAAAAAATAAATCCATCAAACTCATGGCGATGATTACCAACAAGGGATTTGATCAGGAAAAACTGCATCGTTTTTTATCTTCAAATGCAGCACAACAAAAAGCCATGCAAAGTATTATCGCAGCGTGCAAACAAAATAATTTATACGGTGTGCAATTTGATTTTGAAAAAATTTCAGTAATAGACAAATTGGCATTAACAAAATTTTTTCGGCTGGCAGCAAAACAATTACATCATCAGGGTTATCGTGTCAGCTTTGCGATTATCCCTGCATTTCCAGAAATGATGCAGCATTCCAGTTTTCTCAAAAAAACCTGGCAGCACTGGTCGGGTGCTTATGATTTAAAAGCGCTCGGTGAAGCCGGAGATTTCATTACCATCATGGCGTATAACCAGCATCCTGATGGCACCATACCAGGCCCAAATGCCAGTATTCGTTATACACAAGCTGCGATTTTACATGCATTGCAATTTATTCCTGCTGATAAACTTTCATTAGGTATTCCTGCTTATTCACTCTACTGGTACAGCGGCCATACATCGATTGCCATGCGTCAGGCAGAAATCAGCTACAAGGATGCCATCCAGTTAATCCGCACACATCATTCACAAATAGTCTGGAGTGATGCGGACAAAATTCATTATTCGCGTTATGAACATAACTGGTTAAACGAATATGTTTATCTGGAAGACAAACACTCCTTTAAAGCCAAGCAGGATTTGGCAAAATTATATGGTTTGCGCGGCATTTCTGTTTTTCGTATTGGTACCGAAGATGATGGTATCTGGAAGAAATTATGAAAAAATTAATTTTCTTCATTATATTCAGCATAATTGCATCATCTGCATGGTCACGGCATTTTCCTGTTGGTACGCAGAATATTTATATCCATCCTGTTACCGGAGTACGCACCGAATTATTAAAAAACATCGCACCGATTATCGAAAAATCGATAGCAAATGGACATTATCCTGGTGCAGTTATTCTCGTCGGACACAAGGGAAAAATTATCTATCGAGGTGTCTTTGGCAATCGACGTATCATTCCTGATATTGCACCCATGCAGGCAGATACCATTTTTGATATTGCTTCACTAACCAAAGTGATTGCGACTGCTCCTGCGATCATGCAACTGGTAGAGCAGGGAAAAATTAATATAGATGCACCTGTTGCAAATTACTGGCCAGCATTTGGCAAACATGGAAAAGAAGTTATTACAGTACGCCAGTTACTCACGCACACGGCTGGATTGCCCGCTGAAATTCCCTATTTATATAAAATTACTGATAAGCACGATGCGTTCAATCGCATTACTCAAATCAAATGGCAGCAGAATGCTGGCAAAACATTTTTATATAGCGATGTAAATTTCATTGTGCTGGCACATCTTGTCGAAATCATTACGCATGAATCATTTGATCATTATGTACAAAAAAATATATTTACACCGCTTGGTATGCAGCATACATTTTTTGTTCCAGATAAAAAATGGCGTGATCAAATTGCGCCGACTGAAGTGATTGAACATGAATTACGCTGGGGAGTGGCGCATGATCCACATGCTTATTTAAGCGGTGGTGTCATGGGAAATGCAGGTGTATTTTCTGATGCACATGATATTGGTATTTACGCGCAAGCATTACTGAATGGTGGCAAATTACCGCAACCGTATGCGCAGCAAACGCATTTTCTTTCACCACTTTCTGTTGCAAAAATGACATCAGCACAAACGCCTGATAGCGTAATTGATACACGTGGATTTGGCTGGGATATTGATTCACGTTATAGCAATCGCGGTCATTTATTTCCTGTGCAGTCGTTTGGCCATACGGGTTATACCGGCGCATCATTGTGGATTGATCCTGTGACACAAACCTGGATTGTATTTCTTGTCAGTCGCACGCATCCTGTTCCAGAAAAACATAATCAGCTGATTTCCGATCGCCAGATGATTGCCAATATTATTTCTGCAAGCATTGTCGATATTAATAATCATTTACTGTTGAACACCAGTCGCGGTGAATTGGAACGCGCATTTGCAAGATTTATTTAAATCATCTCCTAAAGTTTATTATTTAATCCATTGATAAATTCATCAAAAAATAGCGACAAAATGCCAGTGATATAATAAAGGTATTAATGGAGCATAAAAAGATGGATCATAAAAACCCGCCATTGGATGCCTATCATTTACCTCTCGTTCGCAAAATAAAACCTGTCATCGTCGAAAATGTTGGTAAAGCGTATGTCGTTTCCAAAAATAATTTTCCAGCACTGGCTGGTGTGACATGTTACACGCTGGAAGTGTGGGAAGAATCCATGCGTATTCCGCATTGGCATCCCAATGCTTCTGAATTAGGTTATGTGGTTTCCGGTGAACTGGAAATCATGATATGGCGTTCACCTGGTGAGTCTGCTGTATTTACCTTAACAGCAGGTATGTGCTGGTTTATCCCACAAGCTGCATTACATTCATTAAATAATGTTGGAAAAACACCAGCACAATTGTTAGTGGGATTTAGCAGTGAATTACCGCAGGATATTGATTTGCCAGTTGCATTTAATGGCATACCTGCACCATTACGTGATGCTTATACTTCTCCGCATACACAATTACGTGAATGGCAAGGTGTGATGGATAATCCATTAGTGGGACATTGTTCAGTGGATCCTGCATTGCAACGTGTATTAACCGCCAGTCCCTATGGTTTTGATCTTGCGAAAGTCACGCCACTTTTTAATGACAAGCAATTAGGAAATGTGACATGGGGTGTAAAAAGCAACTGGAATATTATCAATAACATTTCCATTCTGCGTGCTTATTTACATCCAAACGTTGCGCGTGATGCGATCTGGTATCCCGATGCAGGTACCTTGTATGTGATTGCAAAAGGTGAAGCTCTATTTCACATTATTATTGAGGGCAGTAAACCTGCTGCGATTCATGCTAAACAATTTGATTATATTTATGTACCAGTGGGTGTTTTGCACACTTTCATGAATACCTCCAGTGCAGATTGTGAAGCGATTGCTTTTTTCACCAAAGCTGATCCACAACCGGAAGTTTCCTTATCCGTTGCCACTTCATTTTTTCCTGAAACAGTCACACAAGCTGCCATGTTGCAATATGGTAATTTGCGCGGTGAAAATGCAAATCCCCTGGCTCATTTGATCAATAAGACAGTCAGTCCTTATTTGATATCCATCAAAAAGTGAGTACATAAATGCTGGATGCATCGCAAGTTGGTGAACGTCATTATCTGCAAAATTCTGGCACCAAAAAGCTTGCATGGTGGCGCAAAATTAATTTTGCAGGACCTGGCGCATTAATTGCAGTGGGTTATATTGATCCAGGCAATTGGGCAACGGATCTTGCTGGTGGAGCTTATGCAGGTTATGCACTGTTATCAGTCGTGATGACATCTGGTCTGATTGCCATCCTGTTGCAAATCATGAGTGCACGTTTAGGTATCGCAACTGGACTGGATCTTGCGCATGCCTCACGTGCTGCCTGGCCGAGGATTGTGTGGCCTCTATGGTGCATCACAGAACTTGCGATTATTGCAACGGATCTTGCTGAAGTACTGGGTTCTGCCATTGCACTTAAATTATTATTTTCGATACCGATTGCAATCGGTGTATTGCTCACTGCGTTTGATGTATTACTGATTCTGGCTTTCGATCGACGTGGATCACGCATGCTGGAGCGTCTTGTGCTTGTATTTTTATTTATTGTTGCCTGCGGATTGTTTTATGAATTGTTATTGTCTGCACCTGTCATGCGTGATGTATTAAAAGGATTTGTTCCTGATACGCGCATCGCTTTTGATCCAAAATTATTTTATCTTGCCATTGGCGTGATTGGCGCCACCATCATGCCGCATAATCTTTATCTGCATTCACATCTGGTTGCCAAACGCTACAACGGTCATGACAAAAAAAAGATGGCTAAATCAGCTTCACTCAATACTTTTTTTTCACTCAGCGGTAGCATGTTACTCAATTGTGCTCTGGTCATTCTTGCAGCGAGTGCGTTTCATTTTTCCGGGCAAAAAAATGTAGCAGAAATTTCAGATGCCTATTATTTGTTGTCACCCTTGCTCGGCACAAACACTGCTGCGATTGTTTTTGCCATCATGTTGCTGGCAGCCGGTCAAAGCGCAACCATTACTGGCACGCTCGCTGGGGAAGTGGTGATGACAGGATTTGTGCGCCTGCGTATGCCATTATGGCAGCGTCGTTTGCTGACACGTACGTTTGCATTGCTGCCTGCCTTGCTGGTGATCATCTATCTGGGTGAAAAAGGCATCACACCATTGATGCTGGGTTCACAAGTATTTTTAAGCCTGCAATTGCCAATCGCCATGATTTCACTATTATTTCTCACGGCAGACAGAAAACGCATGGGACAACTGGTTAATAATAAGTGGATGAAACGCTTTGGCTGGATGTCTGCGATCCTTATAATACTCGCCAATATTTTTCTCATCGTGGGTATTCTTTTCTGAACCAGTGGAGTCGTAAAAAATCATGCCAGAATTGCCAGAAGTGGAAACGACCATGCGCGGTATTTTCCCGCATATTCATCAGCAAAAAATTATAAAAGTCACTATCAGGGAAAGACGTTTACGTTGGCGTATCGCACAAGGACTGGAAAAAATTTTACAGGGAAAAATCATTACAGGAATAACACGTCGTGCAAAATATTTATTACTGCAAGTGAATGGTGGACACATCATTATTCATCTGGGCATGTCAGGACATTTGCGCATTCTTTCTGGACAACAACTTGCCGATAAGCATGATCATATTGATATTGAATTTGCCAATCACTGGATTTTGCGCTTCAATGATCCGCGACGTTTTGGTGCTTTCATCTGGGTAGAGGGTGATATTCAGCAACATCATTTATTCAAAAAACTAGGATATGAACCATTAACAAAGGAATTTAATGGCAAATATTTATTGCAAAAAGCACGAGGACGTAACATTGCTGTGAAATCATTTTTGATGAATCAGAATATTGTGACTGGGGTTGGGAATATTTATGCAGCCGAAGCCTTGTTTATGGCTGGCATACATCCATTGGTGCCGGTAAAAAATTTATCCTTGCAGCAATGGGAAAAATTAACCAAGGCTGTCAAAAAAATATTGAAGGCAGCAATAAAAAAAGGTGGTACAACGCTCAGGGATTTTATGGATAGTGAAGGTAAACCTGGTTATTTTTCCAATCAATTGCAAGTATATGGAAGAGCAGGGAAGCCGTGTGTGGTTTGCGGGACGAGATTACAAATGATAAAAATTGGTCAGCGTAGTACGGTATTTTGCGAGCAGTGTCAAAAGTAATAAAAATAATTATAAGGATAAAAAAACATCGATAAAAATCTCTGGTGTATTGTGCTGCCTGCTTGCTGGTGTGTATGGTTTGAAGGGACGGGCTTCCTGCCCTCGGCTCTCCTTACCATCCATGGTCGAGACGCCCTTCAAACCATACACACCAGCAAGCAGGCAGCACAATACACCAGAGATTTTTAGCTATTTATGGTTTTTTTAGTGTTTTTATTTTTTATCTTTTATTTTTTTATTATTATTTTTTATTTTTATCTTTTTATACTTTTTTCTTTTTTTATTTTATCTTTTTCTTTTATCTTTTTTTTATCTTTTTAATGACGGGACACTAACCAGAATTACAGTCAGTGTCCTGTCCATATTTTTATTTCAATTTCTTTGCATCAGCCAGATGGTGTCCAACGACTGTTTTTGTTTCAGCAAGATATTTTTTCAGATCAGGGTTTTGAGCTTCCTTTTCAAATTTGCCAATCATTTTTTCAGCATTTGTATGACCATTGATCATGGCTTCAATATAAGCTTTCTGAAATTTGGCATCATCCATTTTGGATAATTTTGCCAATGCCTGATCATGCTCATCCTTGAATTTTTTGACAGCTGCTGTGTCATCTGCAGGAATATTTGCACTACTGCTGAGATCAGTTACCTGCTGAAGATTTTGACCATGCTGATCAATCATCATGTCAGCAAATTTCATGACGCTATCATCAACTTTTTTATCCTTGGCTTCCTTCGAAACATTAATTTCCGCATTATTTAATGCTTCCATGTAAGCAATGATTTCACCATCGTGATTTTTTTCAGCAGCAACAGCAAGTGTTGTATAGCCAGAAAATACGAAAAGACTTGTGATTAATGCCATTTTTAACAACTTCATTGATAACCTCCGATATTATTGAATGGGATTCAGCTGAGACATATCCTGACCACAGCCGCGTTTACGATATCACAGTGCCAGTACAGAACCTAATACCAGGGTTGACCGCAGAGCTAATGGGAAATATTGTGATAAACAGCCGTTTGAATTACATTATCGCCATTAATTGGAATACCTTTCACCTAATAAGGAATCGTTATCATGCTGATACCATTTTATCAACCCTCCTTAAACGGTAATGAAAAAAAATATGTAAACGAATGTCTGGACACCACCTGGATTTCTTCACGTGGCAGATTCGTCCGCGAATTTGAAGACAAGTTTGCAGAATACATCGGTGTCAGGCACGCAACTTCGGTGTGTAATGGTTCGGTCGCATTGCATCTTGCCCTGCTCGCACTGGATATCCAGCCAGAGGATGAAATTATCGTTCCCACGCTTACCTATATCGCATCAGTCAATGCCATCTCGCATGCGGGCGCCACACCTGTTTTTGTGGATTCGTTACATTCCACTTGGCAGCTCGATCCTGCTGATGTACGCAAAAAAATCACAGATAAAACACGTGCCATCATGGCCGTGCATTTGTACGGACATCCTTGTGAGATGGACGAATTAGTCAGAATCTGTCGCGAACATGATTTGTTATTGATAGAAGATTGCGCGGAAGCATTTGGCACTTATTACAATAATCAGCATGTCGGAACATTTGGTGATATTGCCACTTACAGTTTTTTTGGTAATAAGACCCTGACAACCGGTGAAGGTGGAATGGTAGTGACACAACATGAATCTCTTTACGAGCGTGCTGCCAGTATTAAAAATCAGGGCGTATCGCAATCCCTGCAATATTGGCATGACCATATTGGTTATAACTATCGAATGACAAATATTTGTTCTGCATTAGGTGTCGCACAACTCGAATGCGTTGGCAATGTGTTGCAGAAAAAGCGCCATATTGCAGAACTGTATCGCGAAGGATTAAATATATTGCCAGTAATGCTTCATGATGAAGTTGGCAATGTCAGACATTCCTACTGGATGAGCTCGATATTGCTGAATGATGAAAAACATCGTGATCCATTGCGTAAACATCTTGAAGATTGTCATATTGAAACCCGACCGTTATTTTTTCCTGCGCACTTGATGAAGATGTATCAGAAAGCGGGCGAACAACATCTGGTCGCAGAATCATTAAGTAGTCGTGGAATCAATTTGCCAAGCTGGCCAGATTTGCGGGAAGAACAGATCCATTACATCATGAAATGTATTAGGGAATATGCATGGTAAATACAGCTTATTTTGCAGATATCTGGCAGGCGCGTTATTTCTGGCTGCATCTTGCGCTTGCCGATATTCGTTGCAAATACAGAAGATCGATGCTGGGCATTACCTGGGCGATATTGCAGCCATTCTGCCTGACTTTGTTATTTGCATTTGTCATGAGTCATATTTTTCACGTGCCAATGCATGATTATGCGCTTTATATTTATTCCGGCCTTATTATCTGGGAATTTATCGTCTCAGTGATCATGAGTGGCTGCATGGCATTCATTAATGCGGAAGGTTATATCAAACAATTCAGGCATCCGTTATTGATTTATAGTTTGCGTTGCACGCTCGCATCACTCATTAATCTATTATTTGCATCCATTGGTCTCATTATCTGGATCCTGCTGGAAAATCCACTGCATGCTGGATTGTCATGGTTAACGTTATTTGCTTCCTATTCCCTATTATTATTATTCGCATGGCCACTGGCTTCGTTAATGGCTTTTATTGGTGTCAGATTTCGTGACTTCTCCCAGGTCATGATACTGGTATTGCAAGCCATTTATTTTATTTCTCCCATTTTATTTTTACCCGCGATTTTCAAGGCAAATGGCATGAGTTATTTATTTTCCTGGAATCCGCTTTATTACCTGCTGAATTTATTTCGCATGCCATTATTGCAAGGCGTCGTACCGGCTTTTACTGATTATGTTATTGTCCTCATGGTATCCATTGCCTTGTGGATATGTCTCGCACTGTTTGTCAGGCGCCATGAACACCAGGTTATATTTTATTTATAGGAAGCAGGGATGAGCCTGATAAGACTTGCCAATATTGATTTGCATTATTCATCGCTTGCCTATCGTGAAACTTCCCTTAAAGCATTTATTTTCAGAAAGTTGGGATTAAAATCTCAACCACTGGTTGCAGATATTCATGCCTTGAAAAATATCACACTGGAAATTGGTGCAGGGGAAAGAGTCGGATTGATTGGCCATAATGGCGCTGGCAAAAGTAGTTTATTAAAAACCATTGCTGCTCTTTATCCCATTTCTGCAGGTAAACGCGAAGTCAAAGGCAGGGTAAGAGCCTTGTTTGAACTGAGTCTGGGTTTTGAATCAGAAGCCACCGGTCGGGAAAATATTATCTATCGCGGATTATTGCTCGGACAAAGTTATCGGGAAATTCATAATATGATGCAGGATATTATTGAATTTGCTGATCTCAAACATTTTATTGATTATCCCATCAAGACTTATTCAGCCGGCATGCTGGTGCGACTTGCTTTTGCAATCTCCACCACTATTCCCGGTGATTTATTATTACTGGATGAAGTCATTGGTGCAGGCGATGCTGTATTTGCACAGAAATCCCGCGAGCGCATCAGACAATTGATCGATAAATCCAGTATTATGGTGCTGGCTTCACATGACTTATCCGCGATTCGCAATTTGTGCCAACGTTTGATCGTATTGCATGAAGGACACATCATACATGATGGTCAGGTGGAAGCGGGCATAGCATGTTATTTGAAACATCAGGGATTGCAATCATGAAAACCATCGGGATATTTTTACCAAATGCTTATCGCGGTGGCAGCTTGTCAGGCGCGAGAAACATTGCGCAAATGCTTAAACTGGGTAGCAAAAATGCCGGCGAACCTGTCAGAATCATATTTTCCTGCGTAGCAAATTTTTATAATTTGCAAAAAGATTTTGCTGAATTAATAGATCTCGATATTCCTGTTCGCGAAACTGTCTGGAAAAAAATATCAAAAAAGGAAGTGGAATTTGCACTGACCTTGTTAAAAAGAAAAGTGACATTAACGCATGATCATTATGTTATTCCAACTGATGGCATAAATAATTTTCAGGAATGTGATTTATGGCTGATTATCTCTGACAGACTTTGCTGGCCACTTGCGCCTATCAAACCCTATGGTGTGGTGACTTATGATTATATTCAGCGTTACATGCCAGAAATCTTTCCACCTGGCCTTGATGATTTTTCTTATATTTCCACTGTGCGACAAGCCGATTTTGTATTAACCACCACACCAGCAACACGCAATGATGCCATCCAGTATGCAGGTGTATCACCAAAGCGCTTGCATCTTGCGCCGATGGAATTTAATCCATTTGATTATACAAATGCAAAAAAACAGGAAAAACAGCCATATTTCATCTGGACAACCAATTGTTCCATGCACAAAAATCACGTGAACGCCATTCACGCACTCGATATTTATTACCGAAAATTGAACGGTAAATTGCAAGCGATTATGACAGGGCCACTCACTGATTTATTTCTTCCAGATAAAGATGCCGGCATTGAATATGTCAGGAAAGTTTCTACGTTGATTGATTCAACAGTTTTCGTCAAAAAAAATCTGAGCATCAAGGGCAATCTTTCTGTGCCGGATTATATTGATATTTTATCGCAGGCAAAATTCCTGTGGCATCCCACGCTGGTGGATAATGGAACTTTTTCTGTGATGGAAGCTGCTTACCATGGAACACCAGCACTTAGTCATGATTATTCACAAATGCGTTACATCAATGAAAGATTTCAATTGAATCTTAATTTTTGCGATGCAAGAAATGCAGATGAAACTGCCATGAAATTAAAGGAAATGGAAACCATGGCGCATGAAGAGATACGTCTTCCTGACAGAAAATTTCTGGATCAATTTAATTATCGTAATCTTGCCAATGAATATTGGAACTTTTTCAGGAATATAATATGAAAAAAATGGGTATTTTTCTTGCTTATGCGCCACAGCAAAGTATCAGTGCCCAGGGGATTGGTCGCCTGATGGCATTTATTATTTCTGGCATGTTACAAACACAGGAAGTAGAAATTAGTATCGCCATTCCCGCCTGGTATGAAAAAACCTTACTGGAATTTTTCCAGGATGTAAAAATAGATCCTGCAAACATTCATCTCATTAAGACATCTGGCATTCCGTATGTATTGCGCATCAGAAACTTCATCTCGGAATTTTATAATAAAAAGGCGACACGCCATCACTGGTTTTCTGGATTAAAACGCCACGTAAAAAATATGTGGTTAAATACCATCATCAAATGGCTTTCCCTGTCTTCCACGCCGCTATTCATTTTGTCTGGATTGCTGATTTTCATGGGTGGGTTGTTATTTCTGCCATTATTTATATTGCTGACCTTGTTTGTTTTTTTACGAAAATTAATCCGGGCTACCGGCAGAAAAATTGTAAAATGTATTCCATTCAATTTTGCTGATTATCTTGTTAATCCTATCTCAAGATTGCGTAATGATTTATACGCACATTTTATTTATGACAAGATTCGTGGCATTGAGCTCAATCGCTTGATCAAACAGGTTAATAAAAACACGGATATCGGTGTATGGTATATACCCACTTTATTCTGGCCAGAAATAGAAGGCATCAAAGCTAAAAAAATTGTTGCGGCGCCTGATGTGGTTTTCATTGATTTTCCCACACAATTTTCAGAACAAATGACTCGCGTGTCATATGAGCGTATTACCAAAAGTATGCAGGTTTCAGATCATCTTGTTTGTTACAGTGATTACGTCAAACAAAAACATCTTCTACAACATTTCGATCTTGCTGATGAAAAAGTGTCTGTCATCAGACATGGTGTGGTGAATCTCAGTGATTATCTGCCAGATAAAAGTGATGATAAACACTCCCAGCGACAGTTTGCCTTATCCATTCTTCAGAATTATCAGCAGCAACATTTACAGGATAATGCTTATTTGCGCGATTTTGATTTTAGTGAAACACGTTTTATTTTTTATTCCAGTCAGGTGCGTCAGCATAAAAATTTTCTCTCCCTGATCAAGGCGACGGAAATTTTGTTGAGAAAATATTTTATCAGCATCAAACTCATTACCACGGCTAACATGAAAAATAATGATGAAATATACCAGTATGTTACTGATAAGCGATTACAATTTGATGTTATTTATTTGCAGGATATTCCTTCCAGCGTTCTCGCTGCATTAAATCAGCTCGCCATACTTTCTGTTAATCCAACCTTGTTTGAAGGTGGCTTTCCTTTTACTTTTACCGAAGCTTATTCCGT
>Ga0206802_1066_pt1 | contig 26978 bp, 28 predicted proteins | sample Alteio_BWOrgCont_63_FD_152902 | JGI IMG/M metagenome (GOLD analysis project Ga0206802, IMG submission 152902) | Enriched cells from forest soil in Barre Woods Harvard Forest LTER site, Petersham, Massachusetts, United States -... | ecosystem: Environmental > Terrestrial > Soil > Temperate forest >... | reverse complement strand
ATGACTGTCAAAAAAGACTGGGGCACCACAACAGTTTCCATGGCAGCACCGTCCTTAAATGGGGGCGACACCTATTCCATAGAAAAAAACAAATTAACCTTGCAGAGAAAAAAGGATATTCAGCAAATAACCAAATGGGATTTACAGGAACAGGCAGCGTTTACATTCTGGGAAACAAGGGGTGCCAAAATTGGATACCATAACGGGATGTTTTTTGCTGCCAATGAGAAATGCAAGGTGACGAAGATTAATCCTGAGGTTGCCAAAATTCTGTGTGAGTATGCAGATGTGGAACCTGATGAATGGGATGTGAATACTTATCAAGCCAATATGAATTCCATAAAATTGATAGAAGAAGATTCTCTTGACCTTTTAAAGGGTATTCGAGCAGAAATAAATTTATTAAAGGAAGAAATACAGGAAAGATCATGTCGTTTAAATGTATTGGAACAAAAACTTGCTCAGATAGAATCAATTTTGATTGCGAATAATGATTCTGTCTCTGGCAAGGTATCATATTTAAAATAAATAAGGAGCCAATATAGCTTTACCACATGCATCATGTGCTCTAGTTTTTTGTATCCAAGGCGGGAACAGACAGGTGAGCCCATCTTTTCTGACATTGAAAAACAATATAATTTTACTTCGCATGATCAACCCGGTTTTTTTGGCGATATCATTTTTTATATCCCAATGCAAAATGCAAAACTGGAACAGAAGGAAGATCAGGCTGTGCATGCTGAAAATAATAACAACAATCAATTTTATCAAAATAAAACCTTGTCCGGTCAGTTATTTTTTGGAAACAGGGTACATGAAAGAACAATTGAAAATGAACCTGAAATAACAAATGTATTAAAAAGTTAAATTGATATGTTATGATGGCCATTATCAAAAGATAAACAGCTCATGAAATTTAATGAAAACCAGATCAATATCCCTGCGAAGTATCCATTAAGCGGAACACTAACAATCCCACAGGATGACATTGCACAACACCCGACTGTATTAATTATCGGCGGCAGCGGAAAAGGAAACCGTGATGGCAACCTGAAGAAACTAAATACTAATATATATAAAAAACTGGCATGTGCATTAAGCGTGAAAGGAATGGCAACTCTTCGTTATGATAAACGCGGTATTAGCCAAAGCGAAGGTGACTATTATCAGACTGGGATAAGCGATTTAATTGAAGACGGGCTTTCCGCACTGAGATTCCTAAAATCCAGCAATCAAGTGGACGCAAGCCGTATCTATATTCTTGGCCACAGTGAAGGGGCGATGATTGCACCAGCTGTATATTCAAATGAGGTGGCGCGCGGACTCATTTTATTATGCGGGACTTCCTTGCCTGGCAAAGAATTGCTATATAAACAGCCGCTGGCATTAGCGCAAGAAATACGACAGGTAGAGGGATTTAAACGTATTCTGTTTAAGTTATTTAAAGCCGATAAAAAAGTTATTACTCAATTTGAAGCAATCCTGCATAAAGCACTGTCGACTAATAATCCTTTTTTTCATTACTTGTTTATCAAAATTAATGCCAAATGGCTGCGAGAAATATATCATTATGATGTTCGCGAATATTTAAGAAAAATTAGCTGTCCAGCATTAATCATTGGCGCTGGAAACGACATTCAAGTTGATCCAGAGGATACAAAAAAAATCGCGGCGTATATCCCAGGTACAACCAGAACTGTTGTTGTCGAAAACATGAATCATTTATTGCGAACTCATTCAGAAAAGCATCACCTACTGACATTAATGAAGGAATACAGGTACAGTGTGGAAAATGATCTGGATGCCAACTTAATCAATGAAATATGTGATTGGCTGAATGATAATTAACTTTCATTTTAGATAGAGACACCACCACACAAAAACGGGGGTTAACCAATGTTTTCAAAACCTGTTCTTACTGTAAAATTTCCTGGTAACTATAATGATTGTGAAGACATTGATGCCGTTGTCAATGTAAAGCCGATAAAATTGAGTTGTTATGTTTCGAAATAATACTGGTCGTCAAAAATTATTGAATAGTTTAAAAAACATACTAAATGACAAGGCTATAGAAACACAGGAAATAAAGAACTGTATTCAGTATCTTCAAAACGAACTTGAACATGGCTCTTCGGATAAAATTGCATTCGGAGAACCAGCGGGTCTCTTAGAGGAGAAAGATCATCAGGCATTAGTTATGTTTTTAATAAATAATGATGAGATGGGAATTTCCTCATACAGAGAAACGCTTGGTTATTTATTATCAAAAGAATATTTTAATGAAACATCTATTAAGAATAGCCTATGTTTTGCACTGCAAGAGGCAATTCTGCGTAACAAGCTTTCTTTAGTTAATAAGATAAGCTCTATCTATACCTTTAAACCTCAAGATTTGAATACATGGCAGTATAAAGGAGATGGAAGAATTAAAGGGGCAACGCTACTTCAATTATCTATTTTACAAGGTAAAGGAAACCTTGAGATATTTGAGATTTTGAGGCATTTGAATGCAGATATCAATGTCACTGATTTATACGCAAATAATTGCTTACATTACGCCGCAAGATTAGCTAATCAAGACGTGTATAATTATATATCCAGCCTTAATCCGCAATTGGAAAAAGAAAAAAATGCTCTGGGGTATTTACCTTCTAATTATTCGCCTGGTAATGCGCCAGCAATTATGGCGCAAAACAAATTAACTGAAGCATTTTCAAAATATCTGAATCTAAAATATCCGGATAATGTTAACGAAATGGCGCAAGAAATGAAATCAGGCTTGTGCTTTGCAGATAGCCCACTCATAGGCATTCATATCTTAAGAGGCAAAAATGCTATGGATAAATTTTATCATCATAGAGAAATGATGATAAAATTCGATGGAAGTCAGGCAAGCTTAGTCAAGCCATTTGAAGATCAACAGTTATTTCAAATGGGTTTTAAAAATTTAACGGATGTTTTTGAATACTACATTCAGTTATATACGTATTTATTCAATCTGCAAAATAAAAATTCAGTTATTAGTTTTTCCCAATCAGATAGACCTGAGCATTTGGATTTCATTAATACTGACGAGGATGGCATTTACAGTGTTTGTGATTATAGTGATGTTCACATAGATAAAAATGAACTGTATAATTTACTTGAATATCATATTTCTAATAAGAATACAAATATCATTTTTGATTTATTCCTTGTTGAAGATAAGAGAAATGTAATCTTGGGTCCCGGTCATAATGCTTCTATTGTTATAAAAGACGAAAACGAAATTTATTTATGTGAACCGAATGCAGCTCATAAACCACTTCCTTTAACTTTTAATGAAATTAAAAAAATAATGCCTTTATTGTATAGTTATTTTAATAATATTCAAAAAGTCGCGATTTACCAGTATACAGCTGACAAAAATCTTACTTATAATCCGACGCAATCTAATTATTACGCTACATTTTTTGAAAAAATGAATACAAATAAAGTATACGCTCTTGAAGTGGCTTGCATTTTAGATGCAAAATTTACACTTGAAAAATTATTATCTCCATCCAGCAACGCTCCTGTGATGTTAAGCAAAATAGAATTAAATAAACTGATAAGTTCTGCTAGCCGATACGGTAGTTATCAGTGTTTGGAGTTAATAATGAATTTATTTAAGGATCAAGTTGAGATTGACAAAGTTATGTCTAAAGATGAACAAGATAGATTTAACAGCTATATTCATAATCGTTATAAATTGTAAAGGCGTATTATATAGACGTGAAATACACCCGGTAAATTTGCTTACTGGGCTAATAATTTGCATTTAAATAGGAAGAATATATCCAAATTGAGTTCGATAGCCGTAATTACAAACACCCAAGGTATGATCCATAAATATCATTTTTATCATTTGCGGATCCAATCATACGCTGTATAATGGATCCGCAAAAAGACATTTAATCTTTTAAGGATCAAAAATGGCAAGATTCATTGGCAGAAAGGAAGAGCTTAAGAAACTTCTTGGTTTAGCAAAAAAGAAATCAGCATCATTCATTGTGGTAAGAGGCCGAAGGCGTATCGGAAAAAGCCGCTTAGTTGAAGAATTTGGCAAATATTTTGATAAATTTTATACTTTTGAAGGGCTTGCACCAGTAAATGGGATAACTGCAGAGGACCAACTAACAGAGTTCTCAAGGCAAATGGCACAACAGTTTAAAGCACCTTTTGCGAGATTTGATGATTGGAGTGATGCACTATGGGCATTAGGCGAGCGTATTAAGACGGGAAAAATTCTAATTTTATTTGATGAAATATCCTGGATGGGGATGAATAGGCCTGGGTTTCTTGGAAAAATAAAAACTTTCTGGGATAATCACCTTAAAAAAAATAATCAACTTATTTTTGTTATTTGCGGGTCTGCTTCTGCCTGGATTGAAAAAAATATTTTAAATAGTACGGGATTTGTTGGACGGATTTCTTATACTTTGACACTTGAAGAATTGCCATTATCAGATTGCAACGAATTTTGGCCTAAAAGCAAAAATATCGCGGCATTTGAAAAACTCAAGATACTATCAGTTACAGGTGGTATTCCAAAATATCTGGAAGAGATTCAAATGAAAATTCCTGCGGAAGAAACTATTAGAGAGCTTTGTTTTACTCGCGGTGCAATTCTTGTTGAGGAATTTAACCAGATTTTCTCTGATTTATTTTTACGAGATAGTCCATTTTACAAAAAAATAATTGAAGTACTGGTAACAGGGTCAAAGGAAAGGAATGAAATATGTGAAATTTTAAAAATTGATCCAGGGGGAAGAATATCAGATTATCTGACAGAGCTTGAATTAGCTGGATTTATCAGAAGAGATTATACATGGGATATAAAATCAGGGGCTGATTCAAAATTAAGTAAGTACCGCTTGTCTGACAACTATTTACGATTTTACTTAAAATATGTCGATAAAAATATGACTAAAATTAATCGTGATAGCTTCAGATTTAAATCACTTACTTCCTTGCCAGAGTGGAATTCAATTATTGCGTTACAATTTGAAAATCTGGTATTGAATAACAGGACATTGATTCATCAGGCACTTAATATTTCTCCAGAACAAATTATTTCAGAAAATCCGTTTTACCAACATAGAACCAATCGTTATCCAGGATGTCAAATCGATTATTTAATTCAGACAAGATTTAATACTTTATACGTTTGTGAAATCAAATTTTCAAAAAATAGAATTGATTCATCGATTATTAGTGAAATGCAGAAAAAAATTGATTCTTTTTTTTATCCAAAAGGATATTCATGTCGTCCAGTATTAATCCATGTGAATGGTGTAACTGAAGATTTAATTGATTCAGATTATTTTTCATTAATAATTGATTTTTCTGAATATCTGAACTAATTTTTATCACCAAAAATCGTGATCACCAGCTAAAGTCACCCGCAATTTTGAAGATTATGTTAGATAACAACGCTTTTAATTTATTAATTTCAATAAGTTATATTTCCGATCAAAGTATTGAATCCGTTAATATAATTTTAAGACAATCATGATACATTGTATAAAAAATTAACCAAGGCGCAAAAAATAAAATCACTTTGAATAACCGGCTTATAACTATAGGATCACCAACATTTATGTTGCGAAACGATTATTATTTATTTTCACAAAATAAAAAAAGTCTGAATTGTATTCAGAGAAAAAGAATATTTGACTTTGATCAATGGAATATCAGAGACGTGATTGATGGCGGTCATTGTGTAACATACTCCTCTTTATTTTTAAATTATGTAAATTTATTTAATCTGAATAATCCAGCTAAAAATTTGGATTATTCTGCTTTATTACCAATATTAAATAATTTTGATAATAAGACAGAGTTTAAAAAATACGTTCAAGACCGCTATTTTCCAAATTATCAAAAACTTTTTGATTGTGAAGTAGCAATTTTAAATTATAATCATGAAACAAATCCTGACTATAATTTATTTGGTACGCTTAATAATTATTGCAAACATATATTAAATAATATACTGGAATTCACAACTCCTACATTTTATTTCATTAATTTTTATGATTGTAATCAAAAATTGTTTGGTGAACCTATAAATCATATAGTCTGCGTTTATTTGTCTTCAAAAACAGAAATACATTATTTTGATGCTAATAGTGGATTAGATTTTCTATATTTACCTAAAGATGTGACTTTGAATGACCTGGAAGATAATTTATCTGAACTTATATTTAAAAATAATTTTCTTTATAGAATGTTAATCAATCCATCCTCAAAAAGCATGATTTTTAATTCAGTAATTAGTACACCCTTGGAAGAGTTAACAAATACAAAAAAAATAATCCAGGAATATTTGAAGCTGCCTATAGAAAATATGAATATGATCAATCTTGATGATTTTATGAAAAACGAGCAGAATTTTATAAATATGAATATATTTATAAAAAGTAACCTTGCGCAGATGGAATGCTCTGATAAACATATACAAAATTGCACAATTTCTTAAAAATTTCACATATCAATTCACGCTAGAAGACAAAGTACGTCCGATAATTATGCTTGCAGGCATTATTGTGTCATATAACAAACCATATAAATAGCCATATTAATTTATTGAACATAGCTTAGGGGACTAAGAAATGACAAAATATGCCATTATCATCCAAACAACCGAAGATGCCACTATCTTTCGTAGCACCTATGGTTTTTACAATAAACATTTGCATGATTTACAACAGGCAGGCTATGAAATTTTAAAAATCAATGTCAATGAGATTTCTACTCAGTTGGCGAACTTGCCACCATCCAGTGTTGGTTTTTTATGGATAAGAATGCATGGATCACCTCAATCCATGACAGCAACCAAAGAACTTAAGATTACCCTAGAAAATTGTTATGAAATTTTCAAGTCTTTACCTACTATTCTCATCCATGATGCTTGTGTTTTTCTGGACTCCTGTTCCACTGGCTATTTGCTGCCAGATTTTAATAACATGCAGTTTGCTTTTGCCAAATTAACACTGGAAAAACCACTAGTACAGATCGTTGCTCCTTCCAAAGATATGCATGTATTTTATTTTTGCATACAAGATGATGGTAGTTTTTATTTTGAAATGCAGGAATCATCACGTTCCAATAAAAATATGGCTGTTGTATTAGGTAGGGAAACTAAAGGGATTCTAAGTGACGCAATACAACATAATGATTCCCTTGAATCAAGGGCAGAGGCAATAAGAAGTTCTTTGCAAATCAGAGAGGAATGTCCTTTTCTTAATGATTTCAAAAAAGAGCAACACGGGAATCTTTGTGGTGCAAGTTTTGATTTAACAAATGTATTGTTAAACGCTATTATTTATAACGCTAATAATGCCAAAGCTGCACTGGTAGAAGTTAAAAGACTAATCGAAGTATTTCATGCGATACCAAACTACGAGGAAGGATATGTACTCACTGGTGATTTCAAATGTACAGCGCCTTTGGCTGCAGCCATTTCTAACAATCAAGTTGATGTCGTCACTTATTTATTAAATCATGGAGCAGATTTGTTTCATTCATTCAAGGGGGAAACTATTCATGGTTTTGCGAGTCACATAGATTATATGAAAATAAAGGAATATGATGTCCAATATGAAGACCTTGCTATATGGTTTCCTGGAATGGGAGAAAAATTTATAAAAGAAAAGATTGTTGAATTGAAAAAAAAGAACATGAATGAACATGTAAGAATGGTTGATGTTATTGCAGAATTCTCTAAAAATCAATCCCAAAAAAAAGGATTATTCAACAACTGTTTATGGAATTTGGATAACGAAAAATCTAATATGACCAAGGAAGAGATTAAAATATCAGATAAACACCATACTATTTAAGCTGGTATTTTTAATAGTAAAGAGTTATAAGATGAACAAATTTATCTCAAATAAGTAGCGATTGCACTTATTACTTGAATCCGTGTTATTTTTTTCAGAAAATAAGACCGATAAATTTGCTTACTGGAGAAATTTTCCGGCTAGTTTATTTGGTTCAGCAACACTTACCCGCAATGGATTGCAAGTTCAGCCCGCGCTCGCATTGCATGTGATGAAGAATTTACAATAATATTATTTCCGCAATCTGAAATTTCCGCTTACACCTGCCCGTGTTTCGACATATTCATTTTCCTTGATTAGCTTGGATGGGAATTCATTTGCATTTAATATTCCAAAACAATTATCATGGCCATCTTTAATTTTTATATTATGGCCAAATATATTAAGCACGGTTTTATTTTTTTCTATCGTATTATGAATTGATTCATCGTTACTTACTTTTACCTTATATTGTTTCATGTTCATCGGCATTTTTGCCGTCCGAGCAAGGGTCATAAACGTTCTGGCTGAATATGATTTTTTTTCTCCTTAAGGTCGCATTTCCATAAAAATAGCCATGTTTAATAATGGATAATAAATTAGGTAATGTTGTACAGTGATAAAGTTTTTTTTCATTAATTATTTTCTGTTTCATTGCCATTTTATTAATGATTTTATTCAAACGAGAAAGTAATTCTGGATACTCACTCGGTATTTTTAAAACTGGTTCTGCACTAACTGGATATTGAGCGAAAGCGCTAAAATGCAAGTTATAGCGATTTAGAGAACGTATATTTCCCTGTATTGTTTTTATAGATTTATCTTGTTCATATCCTGACTTCATTTATATTTTCCTGTTAAGGTTAGCTAAGGATTTTTTTCGCTTTAGACAACATTTTAAGGTCTCATAGATTTACTAGTATCATTTTGACACAGCGTATTTCACTAGCTTAAAGAGTTAACCAGTTCTTTTAAAATTGATGCCTTCCAAACAATTCCAATATCAGATTCCCTATTAATTCTCCCAGAATATATCCCTATGAATTGAGTTATCGTGCCCATAATCATTTTTGTAGTACCATCATCTGCGATATAAGTGCATCCATTATTGTGTTGAGCTATAACAGGTGAACCTGACTGACCAGGACGTGTTCTGCTATCAATCAAAAACTTGGGTTCAGGTAACTCTTGTTCAGATGCAACAAATCCAGTTACCCAAATTGCCATTCCACCGCCAGTTGAACGTCCAAATGGAAAACCAACCACACTAACTCTATCTGAGGGCTTAGGATAAGGTATTGATGAACCCTCATCTAAATTGTATGTTCGTAATTCAACTTCATTTGTGTAAGTGAGAGGTAGTGCTACAACATCAGCTTTGCTACCTAAAGTGGGGTGCTCGTGCCAAAGAGGTTGATTATTTTGATTATACAATGGTTCTGTACAGGTTACCCATTCACCAAGAACATTTTTCTTGTTATGTGAAATAACTAGTTCAGTCGGAAAACCACCAGTTAAAGATAAAAGTTCATCTGTATCATTATTTCTACCAGTTACGATATGGCGATTTGTAATTAAAACATGACCAATCGGTGACTTGGCAAGAAATCCTGTACCTGAAGCTAAACAATTTCCTTTAAACTGTGCCTTTAAAAATAGCGATTTGACAGACTGCTCAAGAATTTTTATATTCATAATGTTTTGTCTATTTTGTCCATGTCCTATTAGCTGTTTCCAAAATTTTTTGCACGCTTTGAGCCAGTAGCTTATCAGTAATTTTCTATTTTAAAAAATGGTTGCGATTACCCGTTGAATTTACCCGCGCCATATCTAAAATAAGACTGGTAATTTTCCTTACCGGCGGTAATATTTTGACGGCGCGCTTGGATCCCACAAATAAATGCATACGCGGTTTATATCATTCTTATAACGGATATCAAAGATTCAAATACAACTGGAATGATATGTCGTAATCATTATTTCTCTCACCAAATCCATAGGAAGACGATTAAAATTTGATGCTTGACTAAAAAATGCAGCATAACAAAGCAAGCTTTTATCTTGTCGAAGTTTGATTATTCCATTGATTTCTGCGAGTATCTGCTCCAATCGGTTTTGAATAAAATTAAAAGGCAATTTTTTTTCACAAAAATTTAAATTAATGCAATTGAAAATAAATGTTTTTAGAGAATCAACGTCTTCATTACCAATACTTATAGCTTCTTTTAAAGCAGGAATAAATTGCCGTGTGGTTTTTGATCGAAGGATTTCTGTTTTTAACTTTTCGGCTCGTTTCCGCCCATCATAACGCCAGAACTCCCATTCAATTGATTTCAGATAATCTTCAATAGCATCTTTTAATTTACTTTTAAATAATTCAGGATTAGAAAATATATCTATCGCAGATTTTTTAATAGTATTTTTATATACTATTTCTCTTTCGGCATTTTGTTGGCTTTCTTCTTGCGCTCTTCTAACCATAACTTTTGAAAGTGCTATTTCTTGAGTCATCGATCTCGAGCTGGGACTACTACTTGTAAACATATTTTAATTCTCCGGGATAAAGGAAAGTTTCGATACTATACTTCTTGTGAAAAACTAATGTAAGTATGCACATTTTTGTGTTATAGTAACAAAAAATATACTGTATGCTTAATTCATTGATTAATTAATAATTGTTTGATAGGTATTCATATGATGAAATCGAAAAACAATCGCCGTACTGGTGTTTGCCATTATGGCTGTGCGGTTGAAGCGGCTTTAGATGTGATTGGTAACAAATGGAAAGGTGTTATTCTGTTTCATTTGCTTGATGGCAAAAAACGTTTTAATGAACTTAGAAAATTAATACCAAGTGTGACTCAAAGAATGCTAACTCTGCAACTACGTGAATTGGAGAATGACAGAATTGTAATCCGGAAAGTGTATCCGGTTGTGCCTCCCAAAGTTGAATATTCATTAACGCCTTTTGGTTCTGAATTGCAACCTATACTTTTTTCTCTCAGAGAATGGGGTACACGAGTCATGAAAAGAAATGGATAAACCAGTTTCGAAACAAACCTGGATCCCAGAAATAAATACAGATGCTTTTTAAATTTTAAAATAAGTCATCTAACGTTGCAGTATCATCGACTAATTCATTCGAATATAAATAGTAGGCAAATTTCTCGTATGATAAAAATGTATAATGAACAAAAAAATACTGTGGCTGAAATTTGCAAAATTTATGATATTAGTCAGCCTTCATTCTACAATTATCTTAAAAATTATTTGAAGCAAAAAATATGATTTTTATATGAGTAACCCTTACAATGAAAACAACAATTGAACCAACCAAAAACACTCTTTATTTGATATACGATGGCAATTGCATATTATGCCGTAATAGCGCACAAGCAATTCAAATAAAAAAATCCGTGGGTGAATTAGAGCTGATTAATGCACGCGAGTCAAATTCGCTTGTTAAGGACGCTCTTGATAAAGGCTATGATTTAAACGAGGGAATTGTCGTGTATTATAATGGTAAATATTTTTATGGATCAGATGCGGTTAATTTTCTTGCTTTGCTCGGAAGTGATTCTGACTTATTTAACAAAATAAATACGTTTATTTTTAAGCATAAACTAATGTCTCAATTATTTTATCCAATCTTTAAGTTAGCAAGAAATATAATATTGTCTCTAAGAAAAATTCCATCTTTGCCTATGCCGACTCAAAAAAAATTGATACAAAAAATTTTTGATGAACAAACGCAGAAAACTATTCCAAATATTTTACGGGAGCGCTATTTAAACAGACCTTATTCAAAAGATACTTTGTTACTTAAAGGTGAAATGAATATAACCATTTCAAAAATATTTAGTCTTTTATCGCCTTTATTTAGATTAACTGGTGCTCTTGTTCCTTATCCAGCTCAAAAAATACCGGCTTCTGTTGAACTGACAAGTAATAATAATTCAGAAAAAATATTAATGCATCGCACATTTTATTATCCAGGCCAACCATCTTATCATTTTCGTTCTCAGGTAATACATATTAAAGATAACCTTGTCATTGAGTTAATGAGGTTTGGATTTGCTTCGAAGTTAATTTATTCCTTTGATAATAACAAAATATCAATGGATTATGGCGGCTATGCTGTACGTATTGGAAAAATATTAATTCCAATCCCATTAAAATACTTGATTGGAGAATTTTATGCATACGAAGAAGCGACCTCAGATGATCAATTTAATATGTTAGTTAAATTAACTCATCCTTTATTTGGAAAAATATTTCAATACGATGGTTGTTTTAAAATAGTGAAATCTAATGAATAAAAAAACTTTAATTCCAGGTGCTTGCGGAAATTTTGATGTTAATGATCTCAACATAAAAAAATCAGGAGAGATCAACCAATATGGATAAAACATTACGAATTATTTATAATTATCCTACATATTAAACGAGGTATAACTAATGTCAAATAAATCAATAAAATCACTTGTATCTATTATATTGTTACGCATCTCATTGTGTTTATGAACACGCATAATACAACCATAGTAGAAGCAGAATATGCTCATCCTGCAACAGAAGGTCAGCTTATCAAGACTGCTCTTGGTTCGGCGGCATGGTGTAATCTTTCGCCTGAAATCCAGAAACGATTTGAAACTGATCCTGATACAGTTGTGGAATACAATGGAGTGATGTCAGAAGTATATTGTAGTTATATTGGTCGAATGATTGCATTTATTTGCAAGTTTTTTGGTTCTCCTTTAGTACCATATAATGGAAAAAACATTCCTATTCATGTGATGGTCTATAAAAAAGATAAAGACATATTTAAGAAACGCACCTACTATTTCCCTGGAAAATCTCCGTTCACGGTTAAAACACGTATGCATGTTGATGCGTCTGGTAAATTCATTGAGTATGCTAATTTGAGTCTTGGCATGGTAATGACACTTCATGCTTCAGAAGGAAATCTCTATTTTCGCGGTCATCGATATGTGTTGAGTATAGGAAGTTTGCATATTCCGATACCAACATGGACTACACCTGGCATTGTTAATGTTAAGCATGCTGACTATGAGCCAAAGCAATTTCGTGTACGAATAGAAATGCGGCATCCATGGTTTGGCATTACCTTTATGCAGGATGGGGTTTTTAAACAAAAAGAAGGGTAATAAAATTATTACACTTTTTCATAAATACAATCTTTCTTATGGGGGTAGTAGCACGTATCCCGGCTATACCCTTATTGACTGATCACGCTATATTGTATAATATGCGCCCATAACTATATATTTGCATATTAATCAATCAAGACTAACGCTTAACGAGGCTATTAATCATGATCAAACGAATCACAGGATTTTTACTGTTAATCTGGAGCGCGACAGTTCTAATCAAGAGTTTATTAATCCACCCCACTATTTTTACCAAAATCCATTTCTATGGACTGACATCATATTTAATGGGAAACCTGATCGCCAATATTATTGCAGCCATCGTATTATTTTTTAGTGTTAGATGGTTATTTGCCAAATCACAAAAACAACAAGCAGTATCACAAAATGGTGGCAAAAATGTTATTCAATTTTAAAATGCAAATTCTTCGCATCAGTTTGTTTGTCCTAACCATTGTTTTATGCACAGCCAGTTTCGCTCATCCACAAAGTGAAAAAAAATATATCGGTAAAACTGTAATTGCTGGAATTAATTTACGTGATAAAAACAATAATATCGTATTCAGTTATCAGATAACTGGTAAAATAATAAAAGTAAACTCTAACGGAATTTTCCTCAGAATTCAGGATACAAACAAGGAATTCAGCTTACCACCTAATCTTACTGCGCTCAAGGTAGCAATGCGCGGAATATATAATCTAAAAAATGGTGATGTCAAATCTATTGAAAATCCTGATTACACGATTATTTATGATGTTCATCAAACTAAAAATAATTATATGTCCTGTTTTTGATGCAACTAATGAATCAGGTAGTTCATTATAAAATTTATGAATTAGCTGACATCCTGGTGAGTATTCGGTATCATTTTCTGTTTACTCACAGGAGAGCTCATATGAAAAAAACTCAGGGACGAAAAGTAAAAAACTCCATCACCAGCCTTTCAAAAAAAGCAGCGAAGGATGCTAAAAAAATCACTCGACGTGCTAAAGCAGAAACCAGCAAAGTTAAAGCCCAAACACGCGGTTTATTAGGTAAAGCTAAAAAGAAATTATCTGCCCTCAGAAAAAGCTCTTCCAAAACCTTGCATCGTGCCAAGCACAAGGCGCATGCGACGGAAGAAGAAATCATGCACTATGTGAAGAAAAATCCGGTGAAATCAATGAGTGTTGTCGCCCTCACTGGTTTAATTGCTGGCTTTATTACTTCAAGATACAAAAAATAAATCATGAAAATAGAAACTTTCGCCTTGCAAGACCTTGCTGACCCGGATGGAGTCTGTTTTGGTTGTGGGGCGAAAAATCTACACGGTTTACGCATAAAAAGTTATTGGGATACTGACAATATCCATGTTGTTGCCGCACATAAACCTGATGCACATTATGTTGGCTGGCCATCGCTCGTGTATGGCGGATTAATCAGTTGTCTTATCGATTGTCATTCCAACTGGACAGTGATGGCTTATCATTATCGTGCTGAAAATCGCATGCCTGACACATTACCGCGTATTGATTGTGTAACAGGTACATTAAGCGTGAAATATATCAAACCAACACCCATCGGCATACCTTTGCAATTAAAGGCACGCGTTGAAGGTGAAGTGGGACGTAAAACTCGTGTGGTATGTGAACTATATGCTGGCGATATATTGACGGCTATGGGTGATTCCATTTTTGTGCGCGTGGATACAGGGCATTTAGCTAAAGCTGCACACAATATACTTCTGTAACACTTGTCTGAAATCCTGTGCTACTTCAGGATGTTTCAATGCATAAGCGACAGTTGCCTTTACATATCCCAGTTTGGTACCACAATCAAATCTTTTTCCCTGAAATTGCAGGGAAAAAACAGATTGTTCCAGTAATAATTTTGCAATTGCATCCGTAATCTGAATTTCTTCATGCAATCCTTTGGAAGTTTGTTCCAGCAAGGTAAAAATTTCTGGCGTCAGAATATAACGACCGACAACAGCAAGATCAGAAGGTGCATTTTCCAGCGAAGGTTTTTCGATAATGCCACGAATGAGTGAGACTTTATTATTGCGATCGACAGCATCCACGATGCCGTATTTAGTCGCATCCTTCTGTTCCACTTTTTGTACCGCTACAATACTCGAATGATTTTTTTCAAAGACATCCAGCATTTGTTGCAAGCAGGATTTACCATCATTTTCAATCAGATCATCTGCTAATAAAACAGCAAATGGTTCATTACCCACAAATTGTTTCGCGCATAAGATTGCATCGCCGAGACCTAGCGGTGATTTCTGTCGTATGTATGCGCATGTCACGCCGGAAGGTAAAATATCGTGGACTAATTGCAATAATTCAAATTTGCCACATTCAATCAGGCGCGCTTCGAGTTCGAAATCAGAATCAAAATGATTTTCAATGGCATGCTTTCTGTTATTGGTAACAAAGATCAATTCTGTTATGCCAGCGGCAACGGCTTCGTTTACGGCATATTGAATCAATGGCATATCAACAATCGGCATCATTTCCTTTGGACTGGCTTTTGTCGCTGGTAAAAAATTTGTTCCAAGACCTGCAACGGGAAAAACCGCTTTTTTTATCTGCATATAGTTCCTGTGCTATTGCTTTAGAATGGCAAGTAATTGATTAAGACCTTGTTTGACGTCCCCACTTAAATGAATTTGCAAAATTCTGCGCGACAATTTGGCAAGTACTGAAAAATCCGCATGCGCCTGTGCCGTAATCACGTTACCAAAAGTATAATGATGATGAGGAACTGGAATATCTTTTGTGTGGTCTGTTGTTATCTGCATAAAAACACCAGTATTGGGGCCACCTTTATATAATTGTCCAGTTGAATGTAAAAATCGTGGGCCAAAACCGAGACATGTCGCTACTTTTTTATTGTCTCTTACCCAGAGACGACATGCTTGTAATGATTCCATATTATCGGCTGACATTTCTATAAAGGCAGAAATATTAAAATAATCATTTATTTTTAATTGTTGTAAATGTGCATGTATATAATCATGAATGGTTTGATGGGAACGTGTTTGTTGTAATATTTGCAAATAATTTTCATCGGTATAAAGTGAAATATTTTTCTCGGAGATAAATGGTTCAAAGTGTGGTAATTGCTGTGTTTCCTCGTATTTTTGCATTATTTTCATGGCTAACTGCTTGGCTTCTTCTACATCGGGCTGATTAAAAGGATTGATACCAAGAATGCTGCCAGCAACAGCGGTGGCAATTTCCCAACGATAAAATTCAGCACCCAGGTGCATTTTATCGCTTACATTTATTTTTACGACGCTAAAACCCTTGTCTTCCAGCTGCTGCATGGCAGCATCTTGTTCTTTTGCAGCAGTCGCCTCATGACGTATATAAATAAATAATCTATCTCGTCCATACACTTCAGGTTTTCCCAATGGTTCATCATTAATGGGAATTAATCCTGTGCCTTGCTTGCCCGTCGATTCCGCCAGTAATTGTTCCAGCCATGATCCTAACGCAGCAATTTCAGGTGTAATGATAAAGGTAATTTTATTTCTACCCTGTTTGGCATGCACTCCCATCACCACACCCAGATAAATACCAGGATTATGCTCATCTGTACTGGATAACTCACAGGCCTGACGCATTTCATCCGCATATTGTAAAAATTGTTTAATGGGAATTCCCATTAATCCTGCAGGTACCATACCGAAATTAGATAACGCAGAATATCGTCCGCCAATGGCAGGTACGCCATAAAATATATTTCTGAATTTCAATTCTTCTGCTTTTTTGACTAATGCTGTACCCGGATCGGTAATAGCAATAAAATGCTGACCTGCCTGGTCAGGAATAATATTTTGTAAACGAGTATAAAAATAATCTAAAAAAATATTGGGCTCCAGTGTGCTGCCTGATTTACTGGAAACGATAAAAAAACTATTGCGTAAATCAATTTTGTCATCCAGTGTTTGTATCTGTGCTGGGTCAGTTGAATCAAGTATGTGTAATTTTGGAAAATCAGCTATTTTTCCGAAGATAATCGCAAGTGTGTCAGGACATAAACTCGAGCCCCCCATTCCCAGCACGATAATATCTTTTATTCCTTCCTTTTTTAATGTGACAGCGAGTGATTCAATGGCAGGAATGGATTGCATTTCAATCTGTGGATCCAGCCATCCCATCCATTTTGCTTCATCTTGATTGGTCCATAATGCTGGATCATGTTTAAAGAATGCTTTAATTTTATTTTGACTAATCCAGTTGTCATATTCTTCATGAACAGTTTCTGTATCGGTAGTAATCATGTGTCATCCTATTTATATCAATACTTTTTTTAATGCCGCAATTAATTGATCATACGCCTTATTGAATTTTTCAATGCCTTCATCTTCCAGTTGCTGTGTCACCTTATCAATATCAATGCCAATTTTACCTAACAGGCTCAATTGTTCAGAAGCTAATTGCGGATTGGAATCCAGCAAGGCTTGCGGATGACCATGATCGCGATAAGCTTCCAGAGTTTCAAGTGGTAATGTATTGACTGTCTCAGCTCCAATCAAGGCTTCCACGTATTTGACATCATTATATTGAGGATTTTTGGTACTAGTGCTTGCCCATAATAAATGCTGTTTATTAGCTCCTTCCTTTTCCAGTTTTTTAAATTCCTCCTGCGAAAAAATTTGCTGATACATTTGATACGCCTGTTTGGCTGAAGCAATTGCAATATTGCCAGACAATTTTTTGGCTTCATCGTACTGAGCGATTTTCTTTTCAATCATGGGATCCACCAGGGTATCAATACGACTTAAGAAAAAACTGGCAACGGAAACAATATGATTAACGGGGAAACCCTGTTTCACGCGTGTTTTTATTCCTGAAATATAGGCTTTTGTGACTTCCTGATAGCGCGGTAGCCCGAATAATAATGTGATGTTAATATTCAAACCTTCAGCGGTTAACATTTCGATGGCACCTAAACCTTCCTGAGTTCCTGGAACCTTGATGAAAACATTTGGCCTATTCAATGCTTGCCAAAGATGTTTGGCTTCGGTAATGGTTTTTTGAGTATCACGTGCATAATGAGGATTCACTTCCAGACTGACAAATCCCTGCTTACCTTGCTTTTTATCAAACAAGGGACGAAATTGATCCGCTGCATCCTGGACATCCTTGATGGTTAATTTTTCATAAATAAATTCAACACTGGGATTTTGCTGTTTGAATTTTTTGATTTCAGCATCATAATCATGACCGCTCGTAATTGCACTTTCAAAAATTGCAGGATTGGATGTCATGCCGCTTAAACCATCTTCCTCAATCATATTTTTTAATTTGCCTGATTCGATCAGTTCGCGACTGATATAATCCAGCCAGATCGATTGGCCGAATGCTTCCAGTTGCAATAATGGATTTTTTTTCATTTACGTTTCCTTTTCAATAATACCTTTGCTTTTTTGCAAATATTTTCCACGGTAAATCCATATTTACGCAGGACTTCATCTCCTGGTGCAGATGCTCCAAAATGATCTACACCGATAATTAAACCTTCATCACCGACATATTTTTCCCATCCCTGTGGTGATCCTGCTTCAATGGCGATACGTTTTTTATATCGTGAAGGCAATACTTTTTCACGCCAGGATTTACTTTGTGCTGCAAATAATTCCCAACTCGGCATGGAGACGATGCGTGTAGGAATTTGTTGTGCTTCCAGTTTTTGTTGCGCACTGACAATTAAATTCACTTCAGATCCTGTCGCAATCAAAATAATTTTCGGTTTGCCGCCTTTTGCTTCTGCGAGAATATAAGCACCTTTACGCAGATAATTAGCTGATGCATATTTTTTTCGATCGAGTGTCGGTACTTTTTGTCTGGTTAAAACCAGTGAAACTGGATGATGACGTGTTTCGATGGCGACCTGCCAGGCAATAGCTGTTTCATTCGCATCGGCGGGTCTGATGACAATCATCTCTGGAATTGCACGTAATCCTGCCAATTGTTCTACCGGTTGATGCGTGGGGCCATCTTCACCCAAACCAATGCTATCGTGAGTAAACACATAAATAACCTGTAATTGCATCAAGGCAGCGAGACGCATCGGTGGTCGCATGTAATCTGAAAATATCAGAAAGGTAGATGCAAAAGGAATAAGACCAGGATAAGTGGCTAATCCATTGGAAATACTTGCCATGGCATGCTCACGCACACCATAAAAAATATTCCTGCCACTATAATTCCAGCCACCATCAAGCGAGCCCTGAATATCTTTTTTTGTCAGACGATGATTTTCAAAATTACCAAAATTTTCCAGAGCAGTTTTGGTGGATGGATTAAGATCAGCAGAACCACCAATAAATCCCGGCAAATTGGGACTAAATGCCTGCATGACTTTTCCCGAAGCTTCACGCGTTGCCAGCCCTTTTGCATCGGCTGGAAAATCAGGAATATTTTTATTCCAGCCAGATGGCAATTGGTTCTTCATCATCTGGCGTAATATTTTTGCAGAGTCAGGATATTTTTTTTCATAAGCTTTTAACAATTTATTCCAGTCGCTTTCGATTTTTTTTCCTTTACTGATTGCCTGATGAAAATATTTTGTTACTTTATCGGGTACATAAAAATCTTTTTCATATGGCCAACCCAGATTCTGTTTAGTCAATTTGACTTCTTCTTTTCCGAGAGGTGAACCATGTACTTCAAATGTATTTTGTTTATGCGGTGAACCATAACCTATTATCGTTTTGACAATAATCAGTGAAGGTTTTTCAAGCTGTGCACGTGCAGCGGTAATGGCTTTATATAAAGCCTGAATATCATTGCCATCTTCCACTACTTCTGTGTGCCAACCATATGCTTCAAAACGTTTACGCTTGTTTTCAGTAAAGGTTAATTCTGCTGCCGCAGACAGGGTCATGCTATTGTCATCATACAAATAAATTAATTTTCCCAGTCGTAAATGTCCTGCCAGTGATGCCGCTTCCGCACTCACCCCTTCCATGAGATCACCATCACTCACGATGCCATAAGTATAATGATCAATGATTTTAAAACCTGGTTTGTTGAAGCAGGCAGAAAGATAAGCTTCTGCCATTGCCATGCCAACACCATTTGCAAATCCTTGTCCCAGTGGACCTGTTGTCGTCTCCACTCCTTCTGTTAATTCACGTTCAGGATGTCCCGGTGTTTTACTACCCCATTGCCGAAATGCTTTTATGTCATTCAGGCCGAGTGGATAACCAGTCAAATACAATAAACTGTATAACAACATCGAACCATGTCCTGCAGATAAAACAAAACGGTCGCGATTGTACCAGTCAGGATGATGAGGATTATGTCGAAGGAAATTACTCCAGAGTACATAACCCATTGGCGCAGCGTCGAGTGGTAATCCTGGATGACCGCTATCGGCTTTTTGCACAGCATCGATGGATAATGTGCGTATGGTATCGATACATAATTCAGCTAGTGAATATCTTTTCATTTGATGATGACCTTTTCCCATTCAGTATGAAATTTTCCCGCCTTATCGATGCGTTCATATTCATGCGAACCAAAATAATCGCGTTGTGCCTGAATTAAATTGGCAGGCGATGCATTATCCCGATACGCATCAAAATAACTCAATGATGCCATTAAAGCAGGTGTAGGAATGTTGCTTAAACAAGTACTCGCGATTAATTGACGTAAATCCACCATGCGATTTTTTAATTGGGTTGCGATGCCTGCATCCAGTAATAAATTGGATAGCTGCGAATTTTTTTCATAAGCCTGACTAATATCATCCAGCATCGCAGAACGAATAATACAGCCTCCTCGCCAGATTTCTGCAATGTTTTGCAGATGCAAATCATAGGAATATGCTTGTGAAGCAACGTACAACAATGCCATGCCTTGTGCATAACTCATGAAAATACTGCAATACATCGCATTTTTTAATGTGGCGATGAATTCATTTTTAGGAATAGTGATCGATGATTTAGTGGCGGGATATAATCTTGCAGCTTGTTGAATTTCATTTGTCAGCAAGGATAAATCACGCATTTCCACTGCTGTATTGATGATGGAAGTCGGCACCTGAAGTGTCATGGCACTTTCCGACGTCCACATGCCCGTTCCTTTTTGTTCAGCAATGGGTTTAATCATATCAACAAGATCATGACGTGTTTCCGCATCTTTTGCCGTAAAAATATCACAGGTAATATTCATCAAATAACCACTCAGTTCACTGTCATTCCATTCCCTGTAAACATCATGTAGCTCATGATCATTCATGCCATACATGGATTTTAATAAATGATAGGATTCAGCGATAAGCTGCATCATTGCATATTCAATTCCATTGTGAACCATTTTCACATAATGACCCGCAGAACCTGGTCCAATATAGGTCACACAAGGCTGATGATCGACAACCGCAGCAACTGCCTGAAATATTTTTTCGATACGTCGATACGCTTCCAGTGGCCCGCCAGGCATAATGCTGGGACCGGAACGTGCACCTGCTTCACCACCAGAGATGCCAACCCCCATAAAGAAAATATTATTTTTTTTGAGATTTTCTTCACGTCTATTGGTATCGGTAAAATGCGAATTACCACCATCAATAATCAAATCCCCGGGTTGCAGAAGAGGAAGCAATTCAGCAATAACCGCATCCACTGGTTTGCCAGCAGGAACAAGTAACATGATATTACGTGGTCTGGATAAGCTGTTTATGAAATCCTGAATATTATCGGTTGCTGCAATCTCTGAGGAATCATTTTTTAAACTTTGTACTTTGCTTTTATCGAGATCATACCCAGCGACATGAAAACCATGACTTGCCATGTTTAATAATAAATTACGACCCATGACGCCTAATCCTATCATGCCTATCTGGCAATTCTCTTTGCTATTGTCCATATTCGTCATTGCTCCAATGCGTGATTCACAATCGTTTGTGCAGCTTCCAGAATATGATTGAGATGTTCTTCACTCACAAAACTTTCTGCTGTCACTTCATAAATTTCTTCTGTGCCAGAGGGACGCGCGACAAACCAGCCATTTTTCGTTATTACCTTGATGCCACCAATATCAGCATCATTACCTGGCGCACGCGTTAATATGGATTCAATATTATCGCCCGCGAGAGTTTTATCCTTAATTTCACTGGGTGACAAATGCAACAAGATGGTTTTTTGTTCCAGCGTTGCCGGTGTATCAATGCGTTTATAAAATGTTTTTCCAAATTCTTTTTCAAGGTCGTGATAAAGCACACCAATATCTTTTTTAAGAGCAGCCGTGATTTCTGCAGATAAAAGCCCCAGCAAAATACCATCCTTATCTGTGGTCCACACTTCTCCACTCATCCGATCAAATACCCCACCTGCACTCTGTTCACCACAAAATGCAAATTTGCCCTCAATCAATCCTTTCACAAACCATTTAAACCCAACAGGTACTTCATAAACAGAAATACCGATATTTTTACAGACACAGTCAATCATGCTGCTGGTTACAATTGTTTTACTTACCATTTTGGAAGTTGACCATTGTGGTCTGTGTCTAAACAAATAAGCGATGGCAACAGCGAGATAATGATTAGTATCGATCAATCCTTTCTGTGGAGAGACAATGCCATGTCTGTCATGATCAGTATCGCATGCAAAACTGATATCAAAATTATTTTTTTGTTTGATCACATCTGCCATTGCATATTCTGAAGCAGGATTCATGCGTATTTTTCCATCCCAGTCAACTGGCATGAAACTGAAAGTGGGATCAATTTTTTTATTCATTATCGTCAGATTCAGATGATATTGTGCAGCAATCGGTTCCCAGTAATGCACACCAGCACCACCGAGTGGATCAACGCCAATATGAATACCAGAAGCACTGATCACTGGCATATTAATGGCAGTTTGTAATTCATCAACATATAACTGGAGATAATTAAAATATTTTGTTGTTTTATTTTTTAATGCGGTTTCAGGTGGTAGACGTTTCACTTCCTTTAATTTATTTTTTAAAAAATCATTTGCCTTGTTTTCTATCCATTTGGTGACCGTCACATCAGCAGGACCACCATCCGGCGTATTATATTTAAAACCACCATCTGCTGGTGGATTGTGCGAAGGAGTAATGACGATACCATCAGCCAATGGTGCATGATGATTTTTATTGTGCACCAATATTGCAAGAGAAAGCGCAGGCGTCGGCGTATATTCATTATTTTCTGCTATCAAAACAGTGACTTCATTCGCAGCCAGTACGCTCATCGCTGTTTCAAATGCAGGTCGTGACAAGGCATGTGTATCGATTCCCAGATATAATGGGCCTGTAATTTTATGCTGTTTTCTGTATAAACAAATGGCTTGCGTGATCCCAAGAATATGCCATTCATTAAAAGTGTTATTAAGTGAACTACCACGATGACCGGATGTGCCAAAAATAACACGTTCATGAGAATTATTAACATCAGGAATTTGATCGTAATAGGCGGCAATTAATTTTGATATATCAATCAGGGAATTGGCAGGGGCATGCTTTCCGGCTAGAGGACTGATGTTCCTTGTCATGTTCAACTCCGACCTGATATTTTTTTTCATACAGCAAGATATGATAACATACTGTTAGTCATCGTTTAGTTAGGGAAACTAATGAAACACGACAAGGATATATCCCTGCCACAATCACCTCCTGCTGTAAATCCTTGTGTTTTAACCATATTCGGCATTACCGGTGATTTAACCAAACGTTTGTTATTTCCTGCCATCTGTAATCTGGGTAGCCGTCATTTGCTGAATGAGAATTTTACTATCATTGGCATCAGTAATGAAAAACTATCAAATACTGCTTTTCATAAATTGCTGGTAAAAAATATCAATGAGTTCATTAAGGACGCTGCGGCAAAAAAATATGCGTTACAGTTAGCCGCAAAAACCCATTACATCTGCGGGGATGTCAAGGCACAAAAAACCTATGCTGAATTAAAAAAAAAATTACAGTCGCTGGAAAATATTACCAGGAATGTTTTATTTTATCTCGCTGTGCAACCTGATTTTATTCCGATCATTGCAAAAAATCTTGCTGGCAAATCCTTACTCAAGGAACAAAAAAAAGAATTTTATCGGCGTCTGATCGTTGAAAAACCTTTTGGTCATGATGTCAAATCAGCAAGAAAATTAAATCATTTATTATTATCGCTGATGAATGAAAGTCAGATTTATCGTATCGATCATTTTTTGGGAAAGGAAACGGTACAGAATTTATTGGCGTTTCGTTTTTCAAATAGCATGTTTGAACCTATCTGGAATCGTTTGTATATCGATCATGTGCAGATTACAGTCGCAGAACAACTGGGAGTGGAAAATCGCGGTCAGTATTATGAAAAAGCCGGTGCTCTACGTGATATGGTATCCAGCCATATTTTTCAGATGCTCAGTCTGATCACCATGGAGCCACCGTGTGCTTTCAATGAAAAAGAAATTCATGCTGAGAAGCAGAAAGCGCTCGATTCCATAAAAATTTTGACTCCTGCACAAGTGCCATTACGTGTTGTACGTGGTCAATATGATGCGGGTATCATCAATCATAAAAAAGTTATTGCCTACCGCGATGCAAAAAATGTTGCGCCGAATTCACTGGTAGAAACATTTGTGGCACTGAAGTTTTATTTTAATAATTGGCGCTGGCTTAACGTGCCATTTTATTTACGCACGGGAAAATGCCTGCCAATCCGTAAAACAGAAATTGTCGTGCAATTCAAAAAAGGGCCTTCTGCCTTGTTTACTGAAAAAGAAAATAATGTCATGCCCAATTTGTTGCGACTTTCCATTCAGCCTGAAGAAGGCATATCACTGCGATTTAATGCCAAAGTGCCTGGCGTATCCCTGCATCTGGGTCAAGTGGATATGCGTTTCCATTACAGTAATTATTTTGGTATCAAACCAGAAACGGGTTATGAAACGATTCTGTATGATTGCCTCAAAGGCGATCATTTATTATTTACTCCAGCAGAAATGGTGGAAACGGAATGGAAGCTGGTACAACCCATTCTGGATATGTGGTCAATCATCAAACCACAGGATTTTCCCAATTATAAAGCTGGAACCTGGGGGCCGGAAGAATCGGAGGAATTAATCACCCAGGATGGTCGTAAATGGATAATATAAAAAAAACGGATGTCTTTATTTATCCTGATGCACAAAGCTTGTTTAACGCCTGTGCGAAAGATTTTGCATCTTGTGCCGCACGTGCCATTGCTGAAAAAAATAATTTTACTGTCGTTCTTTCTGGCGGTAATACGCCAAAACAATTTTATTCCATACTGGTTGAACAATATGTCAAACGTATTGAATGGAATAAAATTTATTTCTTCTTTGGTGATGAACGTTATGTACCAATGGATAATCAGGAAAATAATTATCACATGACTGAGACATCTTTATTTTCAAAACTACCGGTTAATCGCGAGCAGATTTTTCGTATTAATACCGATTTCCCTACTGCTGAACAGTCCGCACGGGCATATCAAAATACGTTACGTGAAGTTATGCAGTTAAAACCACATGCATTTCCTGTATTTGATCTGGTTTATCTGGGATTAGGTGACGATGCCCATACCGCTTCACTTTTTCCTGAAAGCGACCTCGTGCGTGCGTATGCGCAACAAAATAACAGTGATGAAGATACTCTGGTAGCCGGATATTATGTTAAAAAAATAAATATGGATAGAATCACACTAACACCACCAGCCATTAATCATGGTAAAAATATTCATTTTATAATTGAAGGTGAGAATAAGGCACATGCAGTACAAGCAGTCTTGCAGGGAAACTATCAACCAGAACTTTATCCCGCACAATTGATTAAAAGTCTGACTGGAACAACCAGCTGGTATCTGGATAATGCTGCTGCAAAAAATATTTCATAAGGATGACATATGATTAAAGCAGTTTTTCTCGATGAAGATGGTGTCTTGAATGAAGCAATTGTGAAAGATGGAAAACCCGTTGCGCCAGTTAATCTATCTGAATTAATTATTCCCTCCGAGGTCAAACCTGCACTGGCAAAATTAAAAATAGCCGGATATGTATTAATTTGCGTGACCAACAAACCCGATATTGAACGAGGACTCATGACTCAGGAAATGGTGAATGCCATTACCAATAAAATCATGCAAACATTACCGCTGGATGACATGTTCATTTGCTATCATGAAATGAGTGATTGTTATAAACCAAAACCAGGCCTGTTATTGAGTGCTGCGCAGAAATACAATATCGATCTTTCGCAAAGTTACATGATCGGTGATCGCTGGCGTGATATTGGTGCAGGACAAAATGCAGGATGTCGCACTATCTGGATTGATCGTGGTTATGCTGAAAAAAAACCAGATCCGTCAGCAGATTTTACGGCGCATTCATTGAGTGAAGCGGTCACCTGGATTCTGCAACAGAATTAATTCCACGCTATGCGCTTTATGATCATCAACAAGTGTAATTTTATTTTCTTTCTGCACTATTCCATCGAGTGTCAATCTATTGGCTGCACCACGCATGACTTTAATTTCATACTCAGTGTCATGGTAACGGTAACTGATAGTGATTTCATTCCAGGAATCAGGCAAGTGTGGATTCAGTAATAAATATTTACCTTGCAGCAGATGAATTCCCAGCAAGCTCTGCACGATCACCTGATAAAGCCATCCTGCAGCTCCGGTATACCAGCTCCAGCCACCACGTCCCGTATGCGGTTCTACACCATAAACATCACCTGCCACTGCATAAGGCTCAATTTTATATTTATTAACCTCATGCAAAGCGCGTGCATGATTGAAAGGATTAAGCAGGGAAACCAATTGCCAGGCATATTCATATTCCTGCAATTCAGCAAATGCCATGATCGTCCAGGTGGAGGCATGTGTATATTGACCACCATTTTCACGAATGCCTGGAACGTAGGCTTCGATATAACCTGGATCTGGTTTCGATACATCGAATGGTGGTGTGAA